>Ga0316232_1000242_pt1 | contig 92213 bp, 52 predicted proteins | sample TBHtaG_FD_206006 | JGI IMG/M metagenome (GOLD analysis project Ga0316232, IMG submission 206006) | Freshwater microbial communities from Trout Bog Lake, Wisconsin, USA - TBH18025_13 | ecosystem: Environmental > Aquatic > Freshwater > Lake > Hypolimnion/Profundal zone | place: USA: Wisconsin...
CTTGGCACGGGTGGCCTGACCATCAGCGGCGGCGCGCTCGATCTCAACGGGAACAACGTGAGCGTTCCGGCCTTCAGTGGTGCGGGCGGCACTGTCACCAACACGGTTGCCGGCACGGCTACCTTCATCGCTAACATCAGCGGCGCCTCCTCCTACGCGGGCAGCATCGCCGACGGCACGGGCGTTGTGGCGTTGACCAAGTCCGGCGCGGGCACGCTGGCGCTCACCGGCAACAACAGCCACAGCGGCGGCACAACGCTCAGCAGCGGCTCGCTGCAAATCGGCAACGCCAACGCGCTCGGCACCGGCGGCCTGACTGTCAACGGCGGCACGCTCGATCTGTACGGGAACAGCGTGAGCGTCACGGGCTTCAGCGGCGCGGGCGGCACTGTCACTAACACCGTTCCCGGCAGCAGCACGCTAATAACCAGCGTGAGTGGCTCTTCGGCCTACACGGGCAACATCACAGACGGCGCAGGCAGCGTCATCGTCGATAAGCAGAACACCGGCGAATTGATCCTCAGCGGCTCGATCCAGATGACTGGATTGACAGCGGAGGCGGGTTCGGTGCAGTTGACACAGTCCGGTTCCATCGGCACGGTGGCGCTCTACTCCGGGGCGACGGTATCCATGGCGGCGCACAGCGGGAGCACCTACAACGTGCTCAACGTATCCTCGCTGTCGATGTCCGGGTTCACCGTGAGCCCATCGACGGCGCCCAAGGCCTCTGCTTTCAATGCGGACAGTCTTGGATCGCCCGCCGGCGCGGGGATGCTGATTGCCGCAGGCCAGAGCCAAAACAGCGGTGTGGCGGCGAACACGCAGTCCGCTGCCGAGCCGGCCTCGCCCGAGGCGGTTCCGGAACCCGGCACGCTGGGGATGCTCCTGACGGGTGCATTTGCGTTGCTCGGCTTCCGGCGCAAGGCAAAGAGCGGCGTCCGGTAAATCGATTTAAGGTTGACCCGTATTTACCGGTGGGGACCGGTTGGGGGTATGGGTCAACTGAGGTCGCCGCGGCGTTTTAGGGTACGCCGCGGCGACCGCTAATTCGGCGGAAAACTTGCTTGCCACGACCAGCCAGGGCAAACCCAGGCAATCTACCTCCGGATACCGGCGACGAATGGTTCCCAAAGGAATGGTAAGCGCTAGCGAAAAAGTAACCTCTGATACAAACGCGCTATCGCAAGGCGGCACAGGACTACAGGACTGCCGCACTCCACGACGCCGGCGCGCTCTTCAGAACTCCCAACGCATTGAAGCGATCCATATGACGGACGATTATACGACAGAGGAGGGCGTTTTTTTCTTGGACTTGTGGCGCGAAGAGAGGTTTAGTGCGCCTGCACAGTGAATTCAACGCCGAATCATTTTTCTTGTCTTCTACCCTTCCATTGCATGTTCATCGTATTCCTTTTGGCGTTGAGCATTACGCCGGTCCAGGCTGCCCTGGACCGCCTGCGCTGTGAAGCGCCAGGAACCGGGCGTGGCTGCCTACGCGGTCAAGGCTGGAACCTATGACTTCCAGTCCGCGCTCTTGCCCTGATCTGGCCGCAGCCTGAACTTTCTCATGTAAGTTAATCCGAAAAACAAAGTAATCCAACGGACAGTCCTCCACGCAACTAAGACAGCATTGGATGGTTTAACCCCGGGCTGAGCGACCGACTTCGAAAAAATGAAAAAACTAAATCTTACTATTGCGGTTCTCGTGACGGCAATGATGGCGATGGCCGGGCCGCTCCGGGCCGAAACCATCCAATGCCATTTCGATTCACCGGAGGAGATCGGTAAATTTAATCCGCGATTGAAGGACCCGGCCGCGCTATTTGAAACTGGCAAAGTCGTCGCCGGGACCGGGGCTTGGAAAGGCAACTTCAGCACCAGCTTTTCCAAGGAATGGACCGAGGGTGTTCTGACCTTTTGGGTCTATGACGATACCTTTGAGGAAGTCGTGACGAGGAACTTGCACCGCATCAACCTGACAGTCATTGAAGAGGTCGATGGCAAGAAGCAAAACGTCGGTTTGGAGTTGAGGCGATTTAACGAGGGCTGGAGGCTCGCAATTCCCGGAGAAACCCCAACTTCGCGGTACTACGCGCTCAACGACGCCCCCAACCACGGGGGCTGGACTCGCTTCGACCTCGTCAATCCGGCAGGCAAGGGCCCCAAGCCGTTCACGCTTTTTGTCGACGGGCACGCCGCGTTCCAGACGCAGGACAAATATCTCTCCATTGCAGGCGTCGGAACCGACAATCTCCCTTTTGTTGACGAGTTGGTTTATGATTCGAACCCTGAGAGCTACCGTCCAAACCCGGTCCAGACCATCCTGCCGGGCCAACCCTACGGCCAGGTTCTCCTGAATTCTGGAGAGAAGTTTACGGTCGAGGGGGAACTCGATTCCAAGGGTGCGCGCGCTAATACCGGTGAATTGAGCGTCGTCCTGCTCGACGGCTGCTGCGAGACGCTCGTGAGCGCCAAGGCGACGATTGATTGGAAAAAGGACAAGCGGTTCAGCGTGGAACTGCCCACGCCGTCCCGCTCGGGCAACTTCTGGCTTGAGGCGCGGTACCGGGAGGGCAACGGCCCCGTCGATACCACCCGCCGCAAAATCAACCTTCAATTCCTCACGCCCGCCTTTGCCCAAAGCATCCATGCGCCGCTCGAACTTTTCCGTCGCGCCTGGGACTTCCTGCCCATCGGCAAGTACGAGTTTCTTAGCGCCGCGCGGGTCAACGGCCCGACGAAGGAGGATTTGGCCGTCCCGAGCGCTCCGCCCGCCGACTGGTCGCAGGCCACCCCGCTGCGCGGCGCCTGGCTCGATTTTGGCAACTACTTTAATGTGGGCCGGACCTGCCATGCCGGCTGGTATCATCAGCGGGTCGAAGTTCCCGCCCGTTGGAAGCGGCAGCAAGTTATGCTCGAAATCGAAGCGCCTGAGAGCATCGCCACCGTCTTCGCCAACGGCAAACGCGCCGGAACGGTCGAGTGGCCTGGTGGGGAGCTCGACCTGACCGCCTTCGCCACCCCCGGCAGGACGCTCGACTTGGCGATCCACGTTCAAGCCGATCCCGTCTCGGGCTACTTCAAGCTCTGCCGCGAGATCATCGGCGAGAAATTCCAAACCCCGCGCTATTGCGAGGTGCGGGGGCTCAACGGCGATGTCCGCCTCTTCCCCGTGGCCACGGGACCGCGGATCGACGGCGTTGCCATCCGGACGTCGGTCGCCAAAAAGCAACTCACGACCGTGTTCGAACTCTCCAATCTGGCGCCGGGAAAGACTTATCGGATCAAGGCCGCAGCGTCCGCAGCAGGGCAGATCGCTCAGGCCCTTCCTGAAACCACCTTCACGGCGAAGACCGCCAACGACAACGTCGAGGCTTCCACCCCATGGGAGAACCCCATCCTATGGGATCTCAACGCTCCGTATCTGTATGACCTGAACGCCGTCTTGCTCGATGCCAACGGCAAGACCTTGGCCAGCCTCTGGCCCGAACGCTTCGGATTTCGGGAAGTAACCGGCAACGGACCGGACCTTAAAATCAATGGCCGTCCCGTCTCGCTCTTCCACACCGGAGGAGCCATTGCCGACGCGCCCGAGGTCAGCCATTGGTGCGAGAAATTTGGCTACAGTTCCTTCTACGACGGCGAGGGCAAGGAGAATGCCCGCCGGCTCGATGAAGCCGGCAAAACGGCCACGGGGGAGCGCCTTCACGCGGAGGTCGTTCACCACGCCCCGCTGGACATGGCGAAGAACGGCAAAGACGCCGATCCAAAATTCTGGACTGGCGTCGTCCACCTCCTCGACGTTGCAAACAAGGTCAGGCGCAATCATCCCGGGGTGTTCTTCCAGCGCGGAGTTCTCGGCGGCCAGGCGAGCGGCAACGGCGGGATGTATAACCCCTGTTTCCAAAATGGCACCTGGATCAACGAGCCTCTGCCGAGCAATGACGTCGTCACCCGCTCGTTCAAGGTCGGCCACCGCATCATCGACCGACTCCACCAGGCCGATCCGACTCGGTTGGTGACTGCTCAGGACTCCGGGAGCATCAACGACACGATGCACATCACTGAGTATGCGGGCTTCTTGCCCATTCAGGAGATGATCGAGAAAACGGAGTACTGGCGCGCTCATGGGACCAAGCCTTTTCTCATCGAAGAGCAAGCAGCCCCGATGTTCCCGAACTGGACCGATGCTTGCTCCCAAGGCGAAGGCTGGAATGGTGTGCCCTGCTTTGCCGAGTGGTCGGCCATCACTTTGGGCGACGATGCCTATGCCCGGACGCCGCTGGATGAGACTTACTTGGCGGCATTGGAGAAGGCGGTCGCCCAGCAACGGCAGAAAGTCATCGACACCGTCAAGAACCCCCTGGAGCGCGACGTGGCCTTGGCAAAAATCCGCATGACCCTTAATCCCTTCATCTATCGCGACATGGATGAGGTAATACAAAATATCATCTGGAAGGATCGCATCCGGGACGAGGTGCTCAACTGGCGGGCGAACCATCTCGCCCTCCTCGGATTTTTCTTCAGCAACGGCGGTCCCCGGCTCGACTTGTGCTACCAGGAATACCAGACTCCCGTGACCGGCTTCCTGGCAGGCACGAAAAATAAGCCAACTCTGAAGACCCACATCTTCGTTCCCGGCGAGACTCTGGAACGCGGCGCGCTGTTGCTCAATAACGCAAACAAGCCCGCCGAGCTAACCTGCCGCTGGAAGCTCGAACTCGCGGAGAAGACCGTCGCCGAAGGCTCAAAAACCGAGACGATTCCAGCAGGGGGCGAGGTTTTCGTCCCCATCCAGGCCGTCATCCCCGCGGGGGGCGACCAAGCCGGCAAACTCTCGGTCGATTTCGTCAAGGAGGGCAAGCTGTTGCGTTCGGATTCGTGCAAGATCGACGTGATCGCTCCGCGGCCGTTTTCCAACCAAGGCAAAGCAGCCTTGATCGACCCCGAAGGAGACTCCGCCAAAGCCCTGGAGGCCGCCGGCGTCAAGTTCCAGCTCCTCGGCTTTGACGAGAATTTCAGCTCGTTCGACACCATCATCTTCGGGCGCCGGGCCTTTAACTATGAGCTCAACCTGCTGCCCGAAGGCCTTGAGCTCGCCAAGCTCATGCGCGAGGGCAAGCGCGTACTCATTCTGGAGCAAGACGAGGCGATCTTGCGCGACCGTTTCAAACTTCGTACCGAGTATCTCTCACCGCGCGAAGCTTTCGGTCGCGGCGGTTCGGGCCCTCTGCTGGATGGACTCCCCGACCGGCTCCTTAACTATTGGCGTGGATCGGCTACTTTAACTAATGGTTACGAGGTCGCCCGGACCAAGAGCAAACCCGGTGCGGGCGAATTCGGCGACGGCGGCACCTGGCTTTACAACTGGAACGATGGCGAGCCGCACTCCCGCCCGATGAAGTGGGGCAACACGCATAACGTCGCGACGGTGGTTGCTATCAAGCCGGACACCGGCAGCTTCCGATCCTTGCTGGATTGCGGATACGCCAATAACTATGCGGCAACCTGGGAGCTCGAAAGCGAAAACGGGACGATCATTTTCAACCAGATGGATGTGAGCGGGCGCAGCGAGGCTTCTCCCGAGGCCACACGCTTTCTGCAAAATCTGGTGCGCACTGCCCAGAACGTGCCCAAACCCAACTGGCGCCAGACGGTCTATCTCGGCGGGGACACGGGAGCGGCCTTGCTCAAACAACTCGCCATTCCGACCCGGCCGATCGCTGCGCCGTCCGAAGCGCAGTCGGGACGCGACCTCCTGGTGGTGGGCGACTGTTCGACCGCGCAACTCAAGGAATGGAAGGACGCAATCGCCGCCTTTGCGAATAACGGAGGAGCCGTCTTTAGCCTGCCCCGGACCGAAGAGGATTTTGCCGCCGGCTGGACTCCCTTTGCGGTCAAAACCAACAAGCGCCCGGTGAATCACACGCTGATTGGCAAGTCGGACGCGCCGCTTCTGGCGGGGCTGGGCAACAGCGACCTGTATTGGAAAGGGAACGTCGAAATCGTCAGTTTGCAAAGTGTCGCAGGATCCAGCCTCCTGCTCGACCCCGGCGTTCTGGCCAGCGTTCCTTGGGGCAAGGGGCAATACGTCTTCTGCCAGATCGAACCGACTGCCTTTGGCGACATCAAACGGGATCATTGGCTCAAGGATTCCAAACGCTATACGGAACGGATGATCCGCACGCTCCTGACCAACTTGGGCGCGAAGATGGACGCACCAAAACTGCTCGCCCGCCCGAAGGCCGGCGAGGAGTTGGATTACGCGCTAGATCTGAGCGGGGTCTGGAAGGTTTGCCCCATTCTACCCGGCGCGGAAGCAGCCCCGGGGAGAAACGATCCGGCCTGGCGCGACCTCAGACTTCCCGGCTCCCCGCAGCGCGAATATCCGCAGTGGAAAGGGGTCAAGGGCGGCTTCTGGTTCTATCGGGAACTGCCGCTGGGCAAGGAATTGCCGCGCGACCTGCCGCTCCGGATGGGCATCGGCTGCATCAGCGGCGCGAACATCCTCTATGTCAATGGCGAGAAAGTTGCCTGGACCGACACCGAAACTGACGTCAACGGGGTCGCCACCGTCGTCCGCGACTACGCGCTGCCTGCCAGCGCGTTCAAGCAAGGATCGAACGACCTGCTGATGCGGGTCGATTACGATACCAACGCCGCCTTGGGCATGCATGGGAGCACGGGAGAAGTCGTTGCGCCGATGGAACTGAAGGTCTTCAAGTCCACGACAGGCAATAGCATGCTGGCGCCAATCGACCTCGATTCGTCGTGCCAGGGGCTTGCCGTTCAGGATCCCAATGTGCCGTGCCCGGATCTGAATCGCACCTGGGGCACGCTGCCCTGGCATCGTATCGCCGTGCCCGGTTATATTCAGACGCAGCATCCCGATTGGGCGAACGTCAGCGGCTACTTCTGGTATTGGAAGCAATTCACCCTGAAGGAACCATTGCCCGAGAACGCCCAACCGGTCTTGATCATGGGTGCGGTCGACGACGAAGACACCACCTACTTCAATCGCGTAAAAATCGGGCACACAGGCAAGGATACCAATCCGAAGGACTATTGGAAGGCGCGGCGCAGCTATCCGATCCCGAAAGAATTGTTCAAGCAAGGCTCCAACGCCAACTTAATCCAAGTTCAGGTCCATGACCTGAATAATAGCGGCGGCATTTGCACGGGACCGTTCCGCATCATTTTTGAAGATCCCGAGATCACTCAGAAACGCAAGCTGGCCGATCGCCCCTACCTCTACGATGTCGGACGCAAAGACGATCCTTACTGGCATCACGGTTTCTAAAAGCTTGTCACCAGTAACCGCCGCCAAAATCACCAACGATAAACCTATGAACAAGTCACTCATAACCGCTCTGATCTTAGCCATCGCCGGTGCACTGCCAGCCCTCGCCCAGGAGGCCAAACCGACCTGGCAACTCTCCAAGAACGCCATCGACCCCGCCTCCATCCATGGCAAAATCGAGTGCGTCGATGGCATCGTCAAACTCGACACTGTGAGCTCGTTCGCCATCCCCGCCGCCGTGCTCGGCGCGCAGAACGACTACACCATCGAGTTCGAGTTAAGACGTTCTCCAAACTTCAAGACGCTGCCGCACATGGAGGGAGCCTTGCGCCTGGTATGCAACCGGGACGCAACGGCGCATGCCGGGTTAAGCCTCATTTATTTTCCCCCTGCCTGGGACTTGAACGGAGGCGTCGGCAACCTGATGGGTTCCGAGGTCAACTGCTACTGGAACGTGGAGTGCGGAGGTCTCGATGGCACGGCCTTCAACAAATATTCGATCGTCGTCAAGGACCGGTTGGCCTCCATCTACCGAAACGGCCTTCTGATGGCGATGACGGGCGGAATCAAGCCCAGCCAGATGCCGCTGACCGTCGGCGGCAAGGGGTGGCGCGGCGACTTTTCCCACAACAAAAGCGAGGGCGGTCCCGTGCCCGAGCCTTATGAGTTGCGCAGTCTGAAAATCTACGACAAAGCGTTGTCCCCCACCGGCTACGATCGGAGCGCAGAGATAATGCGCAACGTCGCCGGCGAGGGTTATGCCATGCAGCGGGCCGATGTCAAAGACCCCTTGCTTCCAAGAATCCTCGTTATCGGCGACTCCATCTCGATGGGCTATCGCGGCTTCATCTCCAAGCACTTTAAGGGCCAGGCCTATGTCGATTATTGGGTCGGCGGGGGCTGGCTCGATCCAAATTCGGTCAAGGGCGAGAACTCAAAGGTGAAAACCTCTTGGAGTGGCGTCCTCTCCAATGGCCCCTACAATGTCATCAGTTGGAACTCCATGACGCTCCACATGTGGACTCCTGCCCAGCCAGGAAGATGTTTGGAGAGCAACCACGCTGACAACGTGGCTGAAGTCATTGAACATATTAGGAAAACCTCTCCAGGCAGCAAGTTGATCTGGATCCGATGCACCCCCTATACAACCCCAGTCGCGGACGCTTCAAGCCTTCTCGACGAGAAGAAGAGCGAACGTCTTGTTAAGTTCAACAAGATCACCGACGAAGTGATGACTAGATACAGCATCCCCGAGGTGGACCTCTACGCCCTGTGCGAGAAAAACCTCGATAAGGCGTCCAAGGATGGCGTTCATTGGCAATCGGATGCGTACCGGCTAATGGCCGACGAGATTATCAAACAGATCGAAAAGAGCCTGCCTCAAAAAACCAAGCAAGTTCCCCAAACCTTTGCTTTCGAGACCTACGCGGGCCGGGCCTACAACTGTCTCGAAGCCATGCCCGACAAGGACGGGATGCCTTACTTCAACATCTTTTGGACCGATCCGGCGGAAGCGGGCCATGCCGGGGGTATTGACGGCCCCGATGTTGTTTCGCGCCTCTGGGAAGCTTCCATCATGGTCCGGCACATGACAGGCCGCACGTGTAGCAACGAAAAAGCCTTCGCCAAAAACACGCTCCGTTTTCTGAGCCCCAAAACCGGCCTGGTGGTTCCCGGGACCGGATTCCTCGGGTTTGCCCAAGGCGTTTCGCTGCACGCGATCACCGTCGCCTATGCCGATGGCAAAGATCCCGCTCTGCTCGACCAGATCCGCAAAACGACGGATAACCTCCCCAGCACCTTCGATACCAAGGATTCGTGGCGGGCCGTTCCCATCAAAAGCCTCATGAACTGCGCACGCGTCGCGAGTTACCCCCCGGCGGCGGAATATGCGGGCAAGCTGGTGCGCGCGTGCTTTCTTTTTAAACCGAACAACAAGAAGTTCGGCGGACACATGCACGCGGGCTTGCGTTCCCTGGCCGGAGCCGCGGATTACGCCCTCTCCATGAAAGACACGGCGCTGTTCGATCAGGTCAATGCGATCTATCTCAACGTGATGACGATTCCCGGCGCCCGCTTCGGGTGGCTGCCCGAGACGGCCTACCGGGGAGACGATCTGGTGGGATGCGAGACGTGCGCGGTGACGGACTTCGTGAGCCTATCCACGATCCTCGCCAACAACGGGCATCCCGAATACTGGGGCAACGTGGAGCGGATCGTCCGCAATCAACTCACCGAAAACCAGGTGGTGGATGGAAGCTGGCTCAAGCCGGGCGACAAACCCGACACTGCGAGTTCCAGTTGGCGCGAGGTCGGTTCCCGGATGGTCGGTGGATTTGCCGGATGGAGTTCGCCCACGCATCTGCTGGCCTATCGGGAAGACGACCACGGCAGGACCCGCGCATTCCAAAACTGCTGCGCGGGGACCGGCGTCCACGCGTTTTACATCGCCTGGAAAAGCGCCTCGCGGTTCGAGAACGGCGTCCTTTCGGTCAATATGCACTTCGACAAACTCCTTCCCCAGGCCGAAATCCGCTGCTACCAGCCGTACAAAGGCTACCTGAGCATCGCGCTCAAGGAAGCGTGCAAAGTGCGGGTGCGCGTGCCCGATTTCGTCGAGGTGAAGGAGGTCAAGGTCAGCTCGGACAAGGGCGAGGTGAAAGCGGCGGTGGAGAACGGCTATCTTGAACTCGGACCACGGCCGGCCGGGGAAAAAATCGAGGTTACCTATCCCGTGCCCATGAAGGAAGAAGAGATTGCCATCGGTAATCCCAAGCATCGTCAATACCACTATCAAGTCACCTGGAAGGGCGACACCGTCGTCCGCATGAAGCCGATCGGCGAACAATACAAGACCGCCTATTGCGAAGGGATGAAGAAAGAGGTTGATGCGTTTTACGGCGAGGAGGGCCCCGGACGGCTCTATCAGCGCGAATATATGCTCAAGGATGTCGTCCCGGCGCCCGCGCCGTTGCATGCCGATGATGGCGCATTCGACTTCTGGCAAATTCCTAACAATCGAATAACAAGACTCCGATGAGCATCTCCAATTCCTCGCATACCCTTACCGCCTTGCTGGCTTGTGCCTTGGCTATCTCGTTGACGACAACGATCTCGCTCGCAAACCCATCCGACGAATCCGCCGCGGCGCGCGCTTGGTTCGACAAGGGCTTCGGCACGGACGCCGGTCACGCGCCCTCATCGGGCGTTCCGTTTACGTTTGTTTACGGCGGCGTTGCTTCCTCCGATCTGCTGCCCGGATGGAAAACCAAGGCGGTGAGCGAGAAAACCGCCGGTCCCGGCACCCGGCGAGTCCTCACTTATATGGACCCGGCATCGCATCTGGAAATCCGTTGCGAGGCCACTTCTTTTGCCGATTCTCCCGCTGTCGAGTGGGTGCTGTACGCGACCAACAAAGGCGGCACCGATACGCCGGTCCTGGAAAAGCTGCTGCCGCTGAATCTCGACTTGGATGTCCCGGAAACCGGGGAGGTCACGCTCCATTACCTGCACGGCAGCAAAATGACTCCGGCGGATTTCCTGCCGATGGACACACCCCTGGGAGCCCGCGGGGACCGGCTCACGCGCAGCATCGACCTCACGGCCACCGGCGGCCGGTCTTCCGCGGAGTGGATGCCCTACTTCAACTTGGAATACCCCGGAGGCGGCATCGTCGGCGCGATTGGCTGGTCCGGCCAGTGGACTTTTCAGACGTCGCGTGCTGACAGACAAGTACATCTGCAAGCCGGCCAGCAGTCCCTCCGTATCAAGCTCCGCCCCGGGGAGTCCGTCCGCTCACCTCGAATGCTGCTGCTCTTTTGGAAAGGCGACGAAGCCCTTCGGGGCAACAATTTGTTCCGCCGCCTGATGCTGGCGCAGTACGTCCCTCGTATCAACGGAGAAGTCGCCATCCCTCCCAACGCACTGATGACATGGTGTACATACAGCAACGGGAATGGCGTCACCGAGGCGAATCAATTGGCAGACATTCAACTGGCGGCGAAGGCGGGTTGCGAGGCTTTCTGGCTCGACGCCGGATGGTTCGAGGGCGGTTGGGGCGACGGAGTCGGCAGTTGGGTTCCGAAACCGGAGGCGTTCCCGCATGGTTTGAAACCCTTGGGCGACGAAGCACACCGGCTCGGGATGAAATTCATCGTTTGGTTCGAGCCGGAACGGGTCATGCCCGGCACCCGCATTGCCAAAGGACATCCCGAATGGGTTCTGCATCTTTCCCAGAAGCCGACCGGGCAAGGTCTTTTCAATCTTGGCGATCCTGCGGCGCGCGCGTGGATGACCGATCTTCTCTCGAAGTGCATCGGCGATTGGGGGATCGACGTGCTCCGCATCGATTTCAACATGAACCCCGCGGCATACTGGCAAAGCGCCGATACCACCGACCGCCAGGGCATCGCGGAAGCCCGCTACGTCGAGGGACTCTACAAAATGTGGGACGATTTGAAAGCCCGCTATCCGGGGCTATTGATCGACAACTGCGCCAGCGGCGGACGGCGGCTCGATTTCGAGCTGCTGAGCCGGAGTTACCCGCTCTGGCAAAGCGACACCCAATGCGGTCCGCCACCGCAACCGGCTTGGGACCAGGCTCAGAATGCCGCGTTAAGCCTCTATCTTCCGCTGCATTCGGGCGGCGTGTGGGCATTCGATCCTTACCGCTTCCGCAGCATGGCGACCACGGGGCTCGCGATTTGCCCGGACCTCAACAGGAATAAAGATCAAATTCCACAAGTGCGCAGGATGATGGAGGAATCCAAATCGCTGCGGCCGCTGGCGCTGGGCGATTACTACCCGCTGACAGAGATCAATTCGAGCGAGCAGAATTGGTGCGCGTGGCAATACGACAGGCCTGACCTGGGCCAAGGCTACGTCATGGTGTTCCGGCGGAGCAAATCGCCCTTCCTATCGGCCCGCCTGGCGCTGCACGGGCTGGACCCGGGCGCCGACTATGTCCTCACCAATGCCGACACCCGGGAAAGCAAGACGGTCAAAGGCGCGGTCCTTGCCGGAGGGTATCCGATCGACATTGCAATATCGGCGACCAATCTCTTCCTGACCTACCGGAAGGCCGGGCAGAAATAACCCTGGTCAGAGAGATGAAAGCCGGCGTCAGAGTCGGCAGGACCGAAGCCGAGGATTTCGAACGCAAACGCGCCCAACTTCACGCCAAGCAAACGCAAACATCCATTTTCCAACATAAATATTATGAAAATCCACCTATTGATTGTTCTTTCCACCCTGGCCTTGACGCCGTTGCTAACACGCGCCGAGACAACCCCGCACCAGACGCTCGTCGTCTCTGCCCACGCGCAATCCCAAGATGCCAAGCCGACTTGGGAACTCGGCAAGAATCCCATCGATCCTGCCTCCATCCGGGGAAAAGTTGAACTTGTCGATGGCGTCGTCGCCCTCGACGGTAAAAACTCGTTTGCCATCCCGGCGAAAGTGATTGGGGGGCAGAAGGACTACACCATTGAGTTCGAGTTGAAGCGGGCCGCCGATGCCAAGGGCAGCCTCTCGGTCTTCTCAAACTCAGACCCACAGAACAAAACCGGCATCGACTTCCAATATTCCCCTCCCGGCTACAACGCGGTCAACCTCTTCACCAACGGGTATCGCAGCGTTGAACAGGGCCATTTCCTCGACGAAAACTTCGCCAAGGTCACCCTCGTCGTCAAAGACCGCAACCTGACCTTTTTCCGCAACGGCCTGATCCTCGCCATGACTAGCGAAGTCGCCCCCAGCGCCCTCCCTATCACCTTTGGCGGCGTTCAGAAGATGCCTATTACGCCGTACCAGGTGCGCGCCATCAAGATTTACGACACCGCGATCTTTCCCACCGGGTTTGACAAAAATGCCGACCGGATGCGCAACTATAGCGGCGATGGATATTTCATCCAGCGGGTGGAGGTGAAAGACCCCACGCTCCCTCGGATTCTGGTCGTGGGCGACTCGATTTCCATGGGCTACCGCGGGTTCATCACCGAGCATTTCAAGGGGCGCGCTTATGTGGACTATTGGGTCGGCGGCGGTTGGTTTGAGTGGGATGTCAAAGGGGCCGATTTTCCCGCCTTGCGCGCCTGGGACGGAGTTCTCTCCAACGGTCCTTACGATGTCGTTTCCTGGAACTCCATGACGCTGCACATGTGGAATGGTGCGCCGGGAAGATGCACGGAGGAGAAATATCCCGCCAACATGACCAAGGTGGTCGAGCACATTCAGAAGGCGGCTCCGGCCACCAAGTTCATCTGGATAAGATGCACGCCGTGGCGGACTACGCCCGACACGGGACGCCCAACGTTTCTTAAAGAGAAAAACGACCGGATCATCCGCCTAAACAAGCTGACCGACGAAATTATGGCGAAACACGGCATTCCCGAAGTGGACCTTTACGCCCTGTGTGAGACGAAGTTCGACACGATCCCCGCTGGCAGCAAGGACTCCGTCCACTGGCCCAAGGAGGTCTGCAGCCAGATGGCCGACCAGATCATCCCGCTCATCGAAGCGCGCCTACCGGCCAAGAAATAAAGGAAACGAAGGCAAATCTTAGAAATTCGCAATTGTTTATCTAGTGGTGTGTCCCATAAATGACTAGACCTTTGCTGTCGGCTATTTTTCGATTTTTCAAGGCGCGAACGAGCGGCTATATCCGTTGCGATCTTGCCCGAGTGAGCAACGCGGAAAAATCGAAAAAGAGCCACAGTTCTCTCGACCCATGATCCCATGAAACTGCGCCATCCACTCCTAATCCTTATCACCGCACTCTCTCTGGGCCTTGCCGTCTCCGCCCGTGCGCAATCCCAAGAGGCCAAGACGCTTCCGGCGCTCGGGAAACCCGCAATCGAGCAGGCCGCAATTTACAGCAAAAAACGGACTGAAATAGTCCAGGCTCTTGGAGCCATGGAGAAACGTCTTGACCAGCAAAATAAGAAACTAAAATTCGCTCTGGTCACTAATTATGCATCTAAGGTCGTCAGAAGCCAGCAACTCGGACGAAAGATCGCCATCTGGTCGGATGCCATCGACGCCGCGCTGGCCAAGACCGGCGGCGTCTATTTCCCGGCTTCCGACGAGGCGTATTACATCGACCGCCCGATCACTCTGGACAGCGGCATGCACATCAAGGCCGACACCGGCGCCACAATCCGGTTGGTTGCCGATGCCAGGGTTTGCATGGTGCGCAACCGGAACCTGGCGGTTGTCCGCGAACTCACTCCCGGAGCCGTGCCGCCATCCGGCCACCGCGACCATGACATCTCCGTCACCGGCGGGACGTGGGACCATGCAAGCTCGACCCGCAACCATGGGGACGTGCGCGAGGACCCGGCCGCCCCGACCCTATACCAGGCCTGGGGGAATTTCCTGTTCCTGAGCGTCAAGGATGTCTTCCTTTCCAATATGCGGATCATGCGTTCTCCCGCCTACTCGTTTCTGGCCGGTAACGGCGAGGACTTGCTCTTCCGCGACATCACCTTCGAAGAATGCTTCAGCGACGGCATACATATCCTGGGTCCGGCCAAGAACATCGTGGTCAAGGACATAGCTGGCTGGACGGGCGACGATTTCGTCGCCCTGCTCAGCTACCGCGGCGAGACGAGCGAGGGTCCCATCGACCACGCCTGGATCAAAGGCCTGCGCATGGAAGGCGGTTTCCGCGGTATGCGCCTGCTCGCCAGCAACGGCATCCGGGGAGACTACCCGCTCACCAACGTCGTAATCCAGGACGTCACCGGTACCCGTGACCTAAAAATGTCTATCTACGCATCTTTGCAACTGCTGGAACCTCTTCGCGCCGCCAATGCAGCCGCCGACGCCGGCTTTATGGACTGGATCTTTCTGGAAAACATCGACTTTCTGGACAGCTATGCATTGTATGGCTATAATAAATGGAACGGTTGCATCCAGGTGCATACAAACATCGGACACCTTTACCTAAAGAATATCCGCAGCGGCAGGCCGCACATCACGGTGGGCCCAGTCGCTGTGGCCAAACAGGCCAGCGCCGCGCCAGGCTACACCCTGGAATTTCCTCACCCCGACCTCGATTGTCAGGTCGAGGAGATGGTCCTGGAAGGCTTCCCCGAAGGGGATCGGGAAAAGCTCGTCGAGTGCGTTCGTGGCAAGCAGGGCGCTGGCAAGGTGAAGAACCTGACTTTTAACTAACATTCATTTTTCAACATAGATCTAATGAAACTCCACTCATTGCTTACCCTTTTTGCCGCGCTCACTCTCGTGTTTGCCGCAGCGACCCACGCCCAACCCCCTGCACCTTCGACCGATGGCGCCGCAATCAAGATCCCGGCGCATCCCAAGGTGGCGGAAATCGCGAAGCGGGACCATGGCCGTACTGGCGTTTCCTTCCGCACCAACGATGCCGAATTGCAGCAGCTCTTCGACGCCGCGGAAGCCAAGGCGGCGGAAAACGTGGTGCAATTCAATCCGGCGATGAAGGTCCTCGTCGAAGGGGGCGGCTTCCCGGCTGCCTATCTCGAAACCCAGTCGATGGGTGGCGAGATGTATGCCAAGCGAAATCTTGAAGTTGCCCTGCACAACCAGTTGGTCTTCATGCTCGGTCAGAGGGCGGATGGCCGTTTTCCCGGTTACGTAAGCCCGGTCAACTCAGCCCGCAAAAGTTATTTCAAGAATGGCAAATGGCAGGAAGGTTTTGTCGAAGCACCCTCGCTGGGCATGGTGTTCGACTACCGGATGATACAGGGCTATTGCTTCCCGACCACGGCATGGAAGCTGTATTTCTGGCTCGGCAAGGACCGGGAATATCTGGAGTTGCTGTATACCGCGTTGGAGGCTTTCGATGCCTACCTGTGGAAAACCCGTGATTCCAACGGCGACGGTCTGCTGGAGACCTGGTGTACCTGGGACACGGGAGAGGACGGCGACCCGCGATTGACCACGCGGGGCGCGCCAACCTATTGGCCCTTCGATCAGCCGCCCGGAACGGCAGGCCTTCCCAGCCCCCAGGATCCTGAAGCCTACGCCCGTTATTGGATCGAACGGCGCCAGCAAGGGTTTCCCGCTCCCGCTCCCGCCGATCTGCTCGTGCCAATCGCTTCGCTCAATATCAACGGTTACAGCTTTTGTGGTCGGCTCGTCCTGGCCGACATTTCCCGGGAACTTGGGAACGGCCGCGAGTCATTCTGGCGGCAGCGGGCCGAGGAGGTGCGCAGACGGGTGACCGACAGACTGTGGCGGCCGGAGAAACACGCCTTTTTCGATCGTGACCGAACCGGCGCATGGGTGGATGTCCTTGCTTCGCCCAACATTTGGAGCGGGATGTATTACGGATTGTTCACCCAGCAAATGGCCGATGAGTTCATCCGGTGCCATCTGCTCAATCCCGCCGAGTTCTGGACTCCATTTGGCCTGGCCTACCTGGCCATCAACGAGCCCTGTTATCGGCGCAACTGTATCCCTGGCTATTCCCCGGAGGATGACTACTGCCATGGTCTTCTCCAGCAACGTGCGATCCGCGCCCTCGAAAACTATGGGCACTATGCGGAGGCGTCCATGCTTGGCGACAGGTTGCACAAGACCCTGGCGCGCAATGGATATACTTTCTTCGGCGGGGTGGGCGTCAAAACCGGCGAATCAACCACCTGGGGCGGTGGGAATTACGGCCCGATGCTCCTCACGGCCCTCGAATACGTTTCACATCTCCATGGGATTCATATCGATGAGAATCGTGTCTGGTGGTCGGGCCTGCGCCCCACCGGGCACGATTTCACCTGTGCCCAGCGCTGGGGCGACCGCACCTATCGACTGACTTGCGAGGCCGGACGGCTGCGCGGTTGTTTGAATGGCCGCGAGTTGTTCTCCTGCACGGCAGGGGTGCGAGTGGTAACGGACACCGACGGCCACATAGGCGAGGTGGTGGGAATTCATCCTGAGACTCAGCACGTCACCCTCAGCAGCGATAGCAACGAATGGAAACTAGAGGTGATGGCAAACCACGTTTACGGTTTCAATGAACAGGGGCCAAAGCAGTTGCGGGCCGCGCCTTTCGACTATGCGTCGCGCCCATTCTTTGGGCCGCTGCCGCTCCCAGGTCCGCCGATCGTCTCCGATGACTTCTTGCGCTGGCGGGTGACACCGGTCCAGCCGGGCGAGGAAATTGCCAAAATGGAGCGACCGCACGCGGACGAATACCAAACCAACGAGCGCAGCTTCCCGCCATCCTTTGTCAACGTTCACTCGGAGTGGGAGGGAAAGAGCGGGCACGCCGCGTTCTTTGGATATGTCGAAGCCGAAGAGCCGATGGAGGTCGAGCTGAGGGTCGGTGAAGATGGGCCGATTCGCTTGTGGATCGGGGAGCGGGAAGTGCATACCAATCTGAAGGGGACCAATCCGGCAAACCGCGATGCCCATCGCATTCCGGTGCGCCTGCCGGCCGGACGCACGCCGATCACGATCCTGATGGCGCTCAATGACGGTCGGGCCTGCGGTTTCTTTCTGCGCATGGCGCGGCCATACGCCGATCCAGCCGCCTGCACCAAGATGCCCCGGCCGTGGAAATGAGGAGTATGCGTATCAACTGCATGAAGGCAGCAAGTTGATCTGGGATTGCCGTAGAGGGCGAAGAGAAAATACTAAAACTCACCAAAAACCATTTATGAACGAGGCCATTACGATGAAAATCGCTGATACCGTCGAGCTTCTCCGCGGTCTGGCCTGGGAAACCGCCTCCGAAAACCCGGGATGTCCGGAATCAAGCATTTCCAGTTAGTTCGATTACTTTATGAAAACGACAATACACTCCGTAGTTACCCTCCTGTTTGCCTTGCTGGCAACAATGCAGGCTGCTGAATCCCCGATCCTGGCGGATCCCCTGCTCTGCATGGCCCCCCGCTTCGACGTTTTTCAGGAGACCCCCATCAACGCCATCTCGCCGGGCGGTTGGTTGCGGGAATTTCTGGTTCGTCAGAACAACGGCCTGACCGGACACCACGAAGTCTTATCCTACCCCTTCGATACGTGTCTCTGGGCGGGCCTGATTCCGCCAAGGACCGGTCACGGAAAAGACTGGTGGCCCTACGAACAGACAGCCTACCTTTCCGACGGCATTCTCCGGCTCGGGTACCTGCTCGGCGATGAGAGCCTGCTCAAAACTGGGAGCGCCGGCGTCGAATACGTCCTCGCTCACCCGATGAAGAACGGCCGTCTCGGCCACCCTTTCTTCGAGAGCCAATGGCCCATGGCTGTCTATTTCCGGGTCATGGAGGCCGAATTCCAAGCAACGCGAAATCCCCAACTTCTCGAAGCCCTGCGGAAGCACTATTTGTCTTATTCGGTTGACGACCTTGTCAAGGGCCATCGCCATATCGTCAATCTCGAAGGGATGCTTTGGACCTATGGCCAAACCGGCGATCCCAAGCTTCTCGATCTCGCCGAAAAAGCCTATCGAACCGGCGGCGACGAAATGCCGCTGGCCCGTTGCGCCTCACCAAACAAAGTCGTCACTCATGGCGTAACTTACATGGAGGAAGCCAAGCTTCCCGCAATCCTTTATTCCTATACCGGAAAGAAGGAATACCTCGCCGCCGCGGTCAACGCCTTCAAGAAACTCGACCGGGATCATATGCTGCCCGACGGCGTCCCGAGTTCCAACGAATGTCTCGCCGGTCGCGACCCGCTTCAGAGTCATGAAACGTGCGACATCTCAGACTACACCTGGAGCCTCGGCTACCTGCTAATGGCCACCGGGGATGCTGCTTGGGCCGACCGCATCGAAAAGGCCGTTTTCAATGCCGGCCCCGGCGCCGTCTCGAAAGACTTCAAAAACCTCCAGTATTACTCCTGCGTCAACCAGGTCATCGCCACGGGAAACTCCGATCACAGCAAATCCGACTGCGGTTCAGAAAGGATGGCTTACTGGCCCTGCCATGAAACCGAGTGTTGCGCGGGCAATGTTCATCGGTTCATGCCCAACTTTGCCGCCCGCATGTGGATGCGCACACCCAACGGCGGCCTCGCGGCAACCTTGTATGGAGCCGCTACCATTAGCATTCCGTTAAACCATGGCGGTCAGAAACTCACCGTCTCGGAGTCCACCGGTTACCCGTTTTCAGACACCGTCACCTTTTCCTTCGCCACGGCACGCCCCGTTGCCATGCCCTTTGCATTCCGCCTTCCGGGATGGTGCGAAAACCCAGCGGTTACAATCAATGGCAAAGCGTACGATGGAGAGTTGGTCCCCGGCCATTTCGTCACGATCAAACGGACGCTTAATGATGGCGACAAGGTCGTGCTTCGATTCCCGATGACCCCAAAGTTGGTGCAATGGGACAACTGGGGTGTAACCGTCGAGCGCGGTCCTCTGCTCTTCGCCTATGCGGTCCCCGAAAAGGTGACCGTCGATACAAAGATCTACGACAGTTTGCGCGGCAAGAAATCTTCCGATCCCGTGAACTTTCCCGCGCTCGATATTCGGCCTGCCGGAGCGTGGAACTATGCCATCGCCGCCAAAGCCGCCACCGAGCTCCGAGTCAGCGAGAACCCAACCGCCGGCTATCCCTTTGACCCCGCTTCACCCCCTGTTGTCATCCAAGTCCCGGCCAGGAAGGTGAAGAACTGGTCGTTGCGGGAAAACCGTTTTACGCCGCCACTGCCGCAAGCAGGCAAATTTGAATGCGACTCCGAAACGGAGATTATCTCGCTGGTTCCCTACGGCTGCACCCGGCTTCGGCTCAGTGTGTTCCCCATTGCGCCGGCAGCGGGTTTGGCTGTTCCTGATGCACCGACTCCTCCTCCCGTTGGCGCGGAGGCGCCAGCTCCGCAAAAGAGCGCCTTGTTCCAAAATGGCGACCGCTGGACCGTGGTGGGCGACAGCATCACGCACGGGGGCACCTATTACACTTGGGTCTATCTTTATTACGCGACCCGTTTCCCTGATCGGAAGATCGATCTCTTCAACGCCGGCAACTCCGGCGACGACGCCCACGGCGCCCTGAAACGATACGATTGGGACATCCAACCCCACAAATCCACGGTCGCCACGGTCATGTTCGGAATGAACGATGTGAGGCGGGAAATTTACGGCGATATGCCACTGACCAACCAACTGCGCGACCAGCGTGCCTACATCCTTGAGGGCTACCGCGGTTTCATGACCAAACTGGTGAAGCGACTCCAGTCCGATGGAACGAAGGTCATCCTTATCACTCCGTCGATTTACGATGAAACAGCGAAATCCACAGCCCTGCCGCTGACGGGAGTCAACGGAGCGCTCGGGGAATGCGCCGCTTTCATGCGGAAGCTGGCCGGAGAAACCAATAGTTCCGTGATTGATTTTCACGACTCGATGGGGGCGCTCAACGCCAAAATCCAAGCCAAAGATCCCGCCGTGAGTCTTATCAAGCCCGATCGGGTTCATCCCAATCCGCTAGGCCATTTTGTGATGGCATACCTCTTCCTTAAAGGGCAACAAGCCCCCGCTGTCGTCTCCAACGTTTCCCTTGACGCGACCGGCTCCAAAGTTCTCCAATCCGACAACGCCACCATTGAGAAACTGGCGGTCCTCAAGAATGAGGTAACTTTCACGTTGAGCGAAAAAGCCCTCCCTTATCCCGTGGACAAGGAGCAGGAACCGGCGCTGGCCTGGGTGCCGTTCAACGACGAGTTCAACCGGGAAATACTGAAGGTCAGCGGGCTTGCTCCGGGCGAATACCAGCTTTCCATCGACGGCAAAAGGGTGCGTCTGTTCAAAACTGAAGAACTCGAAACGGGAATCAACCTGGCCTTGGAGAAGAATACACCCCAAGCTCGGCAGGCCGCCGGAGTGCTGGAGTTGGTGAAAGCTTGGTACAAGCAAGTGCAGGAAGTGCGCATGACGGCCACCTTCGAGTTCTGGAACCTGGGCGAGGTGCCGCACCCTGTCGCCTTGGAAACTGTCCGCGAGCACGTGAAAGCAGACATGGCGCGGGTCGCAGAGCAACTCAAGGATGCCCCTACCGAAAAATACAAAGTGGACAACTACGCGCGCTACCTAAAAACCAAGCCCTGCGAGGCGGATAACATTGCCAAGCTGGGCGATATCGCCGTAAAAATCCGCGCCGCCGCCCGGCCCCAACCCCACGCCTATCGTTTGGAACCGGTGAACGTCAAATACTGATCTCTCTCCAATGAAAACTCTTCCATTCTTCCTGGCAATAACTTCCAGTTCCTTGTCCCTCTTCGCGCAGCAACTGCCTCTGCCCAATCCGGTAGCTCCATTCCAAGTTCTCAAAGGCTCGCGGCTGGACCCTGTCTTGAAGGTCGGCGCCTTCGTGTGCGACGAAAAAACCTACATCCAGCCGAGCTTTTGGATCGGCAACAAGCGCATCGGGGTTCGGGAAAGCAATCGGGGCTTTGAAACCAAACGGGACCAGTCGGCGGTCTTGTTCGTGGACAACCGCGAAATCCTGAGCTTCTCGTTTTGGGGGGCGCAGACCGAATCGGGGACGGGTTATCCATTCAAGCTAAGAGCGGGTGCGCAGACCGAACTCAAAGCCGACGCCTCCGCCAAGACAATCACCTATTCCAAGCCGTACGTGCTGCCGGGCGGGGAGGGGGCTACGTTCACCTACACCCTAAAAGCGCTTACAGGCAGCAAGATTGAGCTAAGCTGGGATCTCGGCATCAGCCAGGAGAAACTCCAAACGCTGCCCAAGAACTTCGGCGTCGCACTCTGGATGGTTTCGCCCGAAAACGACGGTTTCCAGCCTTTTCTTGTCAACAGGCAGCCGCTTCCGTTGGCCGATGTCTCAAAGCTCACTCCCAAGGAACAGGAGATCCGGCACGGCGACGGGCTCGAACTCGTCTACGCGCCCGAAAAACCGCTCCAAGGGTTCACCCTCTCGCTGCCCGACGATCACAGTTTTGGCTTGAACGCGGCGGCACCCAGCCACAGCAAAAAGCAAGCCGGGTTCATTATCCGAGCGGGCTCCAAAGCGCGCCTGAGCCACGACAAAGTGGTCATCGACTGCGGCGAAGTGGCCGAGAAAGACGCCGCCGCGCCGCCACCTGTGGCGGGGATCGACTTTTGGGAGCGCGACCGCACGTGCGTGCCCGCTCCCACCACGCGCAACCTGATGCCCAACCCAAGCTTTGAACAAGGGCTGCGCTACTGGGCTTGGTGGGCCAACGGCAAATACATTCCCTCAGACCTCCCGGTCTACTCAGTGGTCGATGGCGGGAAGTTTGGCCGCAAATGCCTGCTCCTCCAACCCACCCCGGGCGCGCAGCCGATGCAGAGCTTTTCCATCCCGGTTCTCAAAGATAAGACCTACACCCTGAGCTTCTTCGCCAAGGCCGAGAAACCGAAGTCCGACATCGTGGTCGGCCTCGAAAGCCCCGTGCGCGGCAGCCAATTGGGCTGGCAAAAAGGGCTGGCCACCCACCACAAGCTGAGCACGGAGTGGGAGCGCAAAACCGCGACTGTCATCGCCGACCAGAACGCCCTCGCCATACTGATCGCCGCATCCAGCAAAGCGTGGGTCGACGGCATCCAGCTCGAAGAAGGAGCCACACCCACCGAGTTTGTCGCCCCGGAGATCGAGGGAGTCCTCACGACGTCCGATCCCGACAACGCGCTGGCCACCGGAGTGCCGCTCCAGCCCGCCTTCGAGCTGTATGGCAAGCCGGGAGCCAAGGGCGAAGTGGAACTGACGCTCACCAACTACTATCGGGAAATAGTGTATGATACCAAGGTCCGGTTCGCCCTGGATAAAGACGGCGTGGGCTGCAGCGAACTGCCTTGGGAGAGCGCCAAGCTGGGCACCGGCGTCTTTGTCGTGAGAGCCGACTACCGTATGGACAGCGGCACGGCTCTGCGCGACTGCTACCGTTTCTCCATCATGGACTTTCTGGAGAACAAGCACGCCACCAAAGACGTCTTTGGCAACCTCTGCATGGCCCCCCGGAGCACGCGGGGTGACGATCTGGCCCGCAATTACATGCGCTGGGGATTCGGCTCAACCACCTACGGCATGCGCAAAGACGATGCCGATCTCTTCGCCAAATACCGCATCGCCAATTATCTTTCCATTATCTCCGACCTCGTCTCCACGCCGGAGGACCGGGCACTGGCTCTGGAGGCGCAAACCAAGTGGACCGAGGTGACGCCCGAGCGGGAAAAGCAGATCGAGGATCTCTCCTACAGAATAGCGGCTGCCTATCCCTGGGTGAAATCGTGGGCGTTTTCCACCGAAACCGAGGGCCGCAGCCCGCTCACCGTGAAAGGCAATTTCGCAGAATGGGCCAAGGTCCAGCTCGCCACCCAGCGCGGTGTGAAACGGGCCAATCCCAATGCGATCGTCCTGCCCGACGGAGGCACTTCCGGCTTTGGCGCGCTACGCGGCTCCCGGGAAACCGAAGGCTACCTTGCGGCGAGCGCCGGCAAGGTCAAATGGGACGCCATCGCCACCCACCCTTACGGCAATATTGACGGCGTCGGGGGGGCGAACGACCTCGACGTGGAGACCCAACGCATGCTCGATCTCATGAAGAAATACGGTTACGGAGCCGAGACCCATCTCGATTACACCGAAGGCTTTAACGCCAGCGACCTGTTCCTGCCCGAATGGGGCTTGAGCGCCAACGGCGCCAACAACGACGTCTACGGCTCGGGCCGTCCGAGTTACGACACCGGTTGGCGGGAATTCCTCCACTCTGCCTGGATCGCCCGCACCTACATCATCTGCCTGAAATACTGGCCCCAGGTGCGCTCCTTCAACATCTGGGTATGCCGTCCCTACCTCGACCATTACTTCGCGCCGATCTACGCGGCCAAGGTGCCAAATACCCTCGGTCACCTCTTGGGCAATCCGAAATACAAGGCCAACATCCAGCCCGCCGCCGGTGTCCGCGGCTACGTCTTCGAGGACGAGGCGGGACGCGGCGTGGCCGCCCTGTGGTGTACCCTCGACAAAGTCGAGGAAGGCCTGGAGCAAGGCCCGGTTGTCCAGGTCAAGTTCCCCGGCGAACTCCCCAAATTCATCGACCTGATGGGCAACCCGCGCAAAGTGAAGTCCAGGAACGGCGCCGTGGCCATCCAGCTCACGCCCGCGCCCTTGTTCCTGCGCACCGAAAAAGGCGGAGCCGACCAACTGGTGGCGGCATTGAATCAGGCCGAAGTCGATGGAACCGGACTTGCCCTCAAAGTCAATATCCTGCCGACTCTCGGCGGCGGCATCGAAGCCTCGCTCATCAACCAGACCAACCGCCCCCTGCATGGCATCGTGAGCCTCGGCAAAAAGCAGACCCCTTTCGAGACGGCCCCCCAGGGCAGCGCAGTCTATCCGCTCCAGGAGAGCCAGGGCGCCGAGCCCGGCAAACTCTATACCTGGAAACAATCCGTCGATTTCCAATTCGTCGGCGGACGCACCGATAAGGTGGCCTGGGACATGACCTACTTCTATGTGCCACACACCGCCGCCGCGCTGCCGCTCGATCCCGCAGCGCCGCAATGGGAGGCGATCGCTTCCATTTCGCTGACCAATCGATGCGTCAGCGAACCCCCGGCGGGTCAGCCGCCCGTGAAAGCGGGCTACCCTGGCGATTTGGACGCAAAATTCCAACTCGCTTGGGACAAGGACAACCTCTACCTGCGCATCAGCGCCACGGATGACCACTTCGTCCTCACCGAAGCGTCCAAATGGAGGGACCGCATTCTTTATATGCACGACGGCTGCGCGGAGGTTTATTTCGACACGGGAGCCAACGGGCGCAGCAACACGGTCAAGGGCTACGACCTCGACGACTATCGCTACGACTTCTCTATGGGCAACCCCGAAGGGACGACCGGCCCCGGGAAAGTCTTCCGTTTCGCGGAAGCCTTCCATCAATTAGCGGGCGGCATCGACATGCCGACCAAGGACCAAGCCGCCAAGGGAGTGAAATGCCAGTTTCAGCGGACGGTCGACGGCTATGCCTACGTCATCGTCTTCCCCCAGCGCTATATCGAGCCGATGCGCCTTGAGAAAGGGTTTCGGGCCGGATTCGGTCTCTACCTGCACGACAAGGACGACGCGCGACTCGCCTACCCCAATAAAGGCTTGTCTCTGACCGCCGAGCCTGGCGTGAGCCCCAACAACCGTCCCGATCTGTGGCCGCTCATGATCCTCAAGGATTGATCGGCCAGCGTTTGTCCGCAAGTGGGCATCAAAATCAAGGGACTGGAGGCGAGGGGAGTTGAATCGCGTGCAAGCCGGACCGTGATACCGCCTATTCCGCGGGAGGCTCCGTAATGGGGCAAATGCGCTTACGGCCGGCGCTTCAGCGGCACCAGTCGCACGGGGCCGATCAGGCCGGAAGGACGAGGAATCCGTGACGCATCCTTCTTGTCCCATTTAAAAAGGAAGTCTCCGATGCCTAAACGACCATTCTCACCCTTGGTCTTCTGCCGCTGGCACGCCGCGGACGTCGAGATCAGCGGCCCGGTCGATCGGTGCATTGCCAACCTCGATTTCCAACACGTTGTCGCCCTCTTTCAAGCTGTCCCCGCCAGAACCCGCATGGGGCGCGAGAAGCGATCTCCCAGCTTCTGCCCGTTCAGCGTGACTCGGGCGGAGTGGTAAACCGTCCTGAGATCGATCGCCCACTCATCCGCTTGCTGTGTCGGCTTTCGGAAATGGATGCGGTAACCCGGCAAGACTCTGGGAACTCTACATGCAACTCTCGCAAGTGGAGGAAGCATTCAAGAACCTCAAGGGCGATCTGGCCGTGCGTCCTGTCTACCATCAACTCGAAAAGCGCATCGAAGCGCATATATTCATCGCCTTCCTGGCCTATTGTGTACAGGCGACCCTGCGCCACCGCCTGCGTCTGCACGCCCCCGGGCTTACCCCGCGCGCGGTGCTCGAAAAACTGGCGACGATCCAGATGCTCGACGCTTAATTTCCAACCACTGATGAACGCTGGCTTATTTTCTCGCGCTACACCCAACCTGAGAAAGACCACCGCCTGCTCTTGGCCAAACTCAACCTCGAACTGCCGCCTCAAAGCCCGCCGCGCATCACGAAAAATGGCGAACTACTAACCCCATAGCCAATCGCTCCTGTAGGGGAGACCTTTGACTTCGCTTCACTGATTTTCAACCACTTACAAGCCTTAACCCCCTCCAGTTGCGAAGGTCGGGCTAATCGTGCTGCTGGGTGCCGTTGGTCAGATACTCCACTTATTATTCGGCCAATGAGTCCGCTCAATTGAGAAACCGGTGTTTGACCATCGCCCGGCACTGCTCAGTATCTCACTTTTGCGCCGTTCCAGCGATGCCGGTAAATCTAATCTCCAACCCGCTCCCGGCGCCGATCACGACCTCCTTTTCCAACATCACAAGCACCTTGCCATCCTTTACGGTCAGATGCCCGGAGACAGCGTGACCGCCGCAGGTAATGACTGCCTTTGCGTTCGCTCCTGCCTGCCTATTCGAGCCTTGGCGGGAAGATTTCGCAGCTGATGAAAGTTCACAGGCAAAGCTGCGCAGTTTGAGCGTGCCGCGCCGCAACGTCACGCTGTTGAACTGAGTTGCGCCCTTGCGTTGTTGTGTGACTTCGCCCCAACCAGAGGCCGCCCCGAAGAAACAGCGGAAGTCGTCGGGATAAACCTTCGGCGCCAATCCCAAGCATCCATCGACAGCGGAGTACCGGTATCCCGCCAAGGCCAGGATTAGGGAGTAATTGGCCAAGGACCTGGCATAATAACCGCCACATTCGAGCTGGCAATACGGGTCGCGCTTGCGTCCGTCGTATCGGTCCCGGATGGCTCTCATCGCCGCGATCCCTTCGAGCACATAACCGTGATAGACGAGGTTCGCGGCCACCTGATCTTCATAGCCCACCTCGATGGTGTCGGCATACGACAACCCCTGGGCCGGACGTCCGCCCTTGGGCCATGAACAGATCACCAACCCGGCGTCATCGTTTACGGCGAGGGTGTATCCGGTGTTGAGCAGTTTGCGGCAGTCCGGGACAAAATTGTATTTGAAAACCGCGCCGATGGCGGAGCGCATCCGTTCGCGCGGATAGATATCGCCCAGCCCCAACATGTCCGACCACCATTGGCCGATGAGTTGTTCGCTAACGACACCGTTCAGCCAGGTGTTGCGGGTGTCCTTTCCTTCAAAGACTTGGCGGTAATACTCGCCGTTCCAGCAGAGTTCATCGGTCTTCTTGCTGCCAGTTTCGAAAACACGGCGACAACTGTCAGCCAATTCAGTATCGCCAACGGCCGTCGCCATTTTCTCTCCCGCAAGCATTGCCGCCATGTACATGCTGTTTCCGTAAGTCTCGTCCCCGTACAACGCCTGATCGAGCGTCGATCCCCAGCCCATGTTGGAATCGAGTCGTCCGTCGCGATTCTTATCCCAACTTGTCCATGGGTATGCGACGGCCTTTTTCACATTGGGCCACAACTTGCGCAGCCATTCTGTGTCGCCGTTTCCCTGCCATTCGCGGCACAGGCGCAGGAGTGTGCCGAAATGGCCATCGGCGGACACGGCGGCTTCCACGATCCGCGTTGGCCAGACGCGATTGCGCAAGCCGCCGGTTTCGGGATCTATTCGTTTGCTGAAATCGAATTCGCGCATGGCGCGTTCCAGCCCTGGAAAGAGATAGGCGATCGACTGCGCGTAATGGTAAACGTGGGTCACCGTTCCATCGCAAGATCCGCCACTGGGCCAGGAACCTTCCCAGCCATGCAGCGTTCCGTTGGCTTCGCGAAACACTGTTGGCGAGCGCAGGATTGCCAGTTGGCTCGACACTGATTCCAGAATAACCCCGGGCAACGTTGATGCGAGGAAGGTTTCCTGAAACTCCCGCGTCTCTGTTTCCAGTCGTTGGCGATTGGCCATCAAATAATCCGCCACCGCGGCGGCGTTCGGCCATTGGGTGGAGTAGTAATTCCGCACGCCCGGCACATCCTTGCGCTCTGGAAAATGCCAGGAGAGAACGAGCGGAATCCGAACACTGGCGCCGGGTTGCAGATCGACTTCCACGCCGATCGACCCCATGCCGCCGGGCCACGTCTCATCCACGCTCCGGTCGCTCAAAACGATGTTGTCCACCAAGATGTGCCCCCAACCGCCGGTGTTATGGTCGACAATCTCCAATTGAGCCGTCTTGCCGATAAACTCGGCGACGTTCCACGACGCAGGCATCAGCGCTTCGAGGTCGTTTCCCGTGGCCGTGCGAACCACTTGGTTATCTAGCAGCAGGTTAATGCAAGTCTCTCCAGGGTGATTGCCGCCACCGATGAGAAAGGAGAGGTTGGATCGAACAATCTTGAAAGGCTTCGAAACCAGTTTTCCGACCGCGAAATCCGTTTTTCGACTGCCCCACGAATCCGCCAGTCGCTTACCATGGTGGCCGGTAACCTGCGCTGGATGCTGATGATCTTCGATGGCAATCGGCGCGGTGCCGAAGGCGTCGCCTTCGACGGTCCACCGCTCGAAGGTTCCATCTTCAAAATCATCGATGACCACGTCGGGACTGGCGGTAGCGGCCTTGGTTTGCTCAATCTCCGCGACGGTCTTGCCCTTCTCATAACGACCGTTGATGCAGAAGGTCTCGGCGAAGGTTTGGATCCCGCCGCTCGGCATCATCCCCGACGGGGGCCACCGCTTCTGCCAGGTGGTAATCCGGCGTGGGATGGCAACCGCGAGGCTGCCTTCCCCGGCGCCATCTTCACGGCGCATCGACAGCAGGTCGTAATTTTCTCGGCGCAATAATTCCGTAATTGTTCCCTCGTCTTTGCCTTCCGCTGCGAGGTTCTTGAGGTTATACCCCAGCGTTCCTTTGACCGCTTTGCCGGAAACATTTCTTAACGTGATGTTGAGACATGCCACCGGAAGGGACGACTCGCGTTCGTTGCCGGGGATAAACGGACTCCACCCTTCGATGGTGGCTTCAAGCGGCATCCCCGGGTCACTCAAGGTGACTGTGGCAAAAGGAAATCGCCCCTCGAATACTGCGGTGCGCATATGAGGCAGGCCCACCATGGCAAGCGGACCGCTGCCCTGGGCTTCGCCTCCCCAACCGTAAGGCGGCGCCTGTTCGCCTTCCAACACCCGAAAAACAGGCGCGTCGTCTCCGGCTTTCGCCCAGATCCCAAAAAAGGATAACTCGGGACGCCAGCCAAGATTGGGTTTGCCAAAAATCGACCAGTCCACCAGAGCGCCTCGACCGTTAAGAGCGATGCATCCGGAACCGATTCCGCCGAGAGGGAAATTGATCTGGTTCAGATATTCGCCCGTATAAACATAACGGCCTTTGCGGTTTAGGAGTTCTTCCGTGGGGTAAGGCAGCGGTGCGCCCGCCCGGTCGTTGCGAAATGGCAACTCCGCGGCGACTTTACAAGGTAGGACAATGCCAGCCGCAATGAATGCGAGCACCAGGAACGGGCGGGTGAGTGGATGACAGCGATTCATTGGGTTCTATCTAATTGGCGATATTCTGCTGATTTTCAATACGTGGGCATGTTCACATGGCTTCTGGCGCGGGGCCGTTACGGTTAACGTTCACATGGTGCCTTTTATGGTCGCGCAACCTTCAAACGAATAAAGCGCTTGGTTACGGAATTTGCCGGGATTCCGTCTCGCACGACAAGCGTCGTCGGGGTGTCGGTTTCGATTACGGTGTCGGCGGCGCTCCAATTTCCCGCGCTCAGGTCGCCGGTAACCTCGGCTTCCGCGGTTACATCGGCGGGCTTCGCCTTTCGGGTAACGGTCAGCCGCAAATAGCGGTTTCCATTCAGAGTTTCGATTTCCGTAACGATGGGCAGGACGGTGGAAGTCCATGGGTCGAGGCCGAGAGCATATTTGATTAAGTTGGAAATATCGTCGCCGACCGGTGCAGCGCTGTCGCCGGAAATTGTCGGATCGCCCAGTTGCGCTGTCGAGAAATGAAGCGCCTGCCATTGTCCCCAGGGCGTCGCCAAAATCGTGATTATCAATGTCGCTCCACCGGGGCCGCCCGCATTGTTCGCCGTGATCGTTGCGGAACAGGTGCCGTCAACCGTCGGTGTTCCGCTAATGAAGCCGGTACCTCCGTTCACGGTCAAGCCAGCAGGCAGGCCGGTTGCACCGTAGCTTGCGGGATTGTTGCTTGCTGCGATCTGGAAGGTAAACGCGCTCCCGTTTGTCCCAGTCGCGCTGGTTGCGCTCGTTATTACAGGCGGCGCAACCGGAGTTCCGGAGGCTTCGGTGGAATTAACGCCTTCGCCGCCCGCGTTGACTGCGGAAACAACATAGTAATAGGTTGTTCCATTGATTGCAGCGGTATCGAGGCAGGTTGTGCCAGTGATTCCGCTCGTCACGGGCGAGTAACCTGTTCCGCTAGTCTGAGTGCGTTTCACATTATAGCTGGTCGCGCCGTTGGCTGCGACCCAGGTTAGCGCCACCACCGCGTTGCTTCCTGTCGCGATTAAGCTCGTTGGGGCAGCGGGCAGGGTGACTCCCGCAGCAACCAGGGAGCTTCCAGAAGTGCCGCTGCTGCTGGTGGCGCGCACCATGTAGTAATAGGCGGTCCCCGCCGATAACCCGGTGTCTGAAAAAGTCGTGGCCGCCGTTGTGCCGCTCTGCGTGTAGGTTCCGCTCCATGAGGCGCTGCGCAGGACTTGGTAGGCGGTCGCGCCGCTTACGGCATTCCAACTCAGGCTCATTTGCGTCTGCGACACCGCCGCCGCGGTCAGTCCCGACGGCGTTCCCGGTGGCGCCGTCCATCCCGGCGCGCTCACGTTATCAAAGGTCTCGGTCGCCAGGCTGCCGGTGTTGCCGGAGCAGACGGCCAACCCACAGCAGGCCGTGTTTCCGTTGCCGATGATGGTCGCGCTGGTTGATGACACCGTGATCCAAGTCGCCCCATCATTGGAGACATAGCCGGTATAAGTGCTCCCGGCCCGCGTGACCTTCACCCATTGAGGAAGCGAAAGACCAGTAAGCGCGGAAGAGGATTTCATGTTGCCACCAGTCGAGGTCCGGGATGCAAAGAGCGCCTGGTAACTCGATCCGTTCATCTGAAGCAAGACCCCGGCCATCTTTGCCCCTGCGTTTGAAGCGTCGGCGCGAACAATGACACCCAATTTTGTTGTGCTGGGGGAGAGCGGCGTTGTGACGCGGGCGATCACACTGAAACTGGTGGACGTCGTGGTGACATATGCAAACTGGAACGAATCCGCCGTGCCGCCGATGGCGCCACCGGATCCCTTCACTATAAACGTGCTTCCTCCCTCGTAGATAGACGTGCCGGTTGTTCCCACGGTGCCGACATCGGCCTTTGCCCAGGGATAAGGAAGCGAACTCGGGGTTGCCGGCATGGCGCTTGCCTGCGATGAATTTGGGCTCCCGCCGCCGGCGTTGACTGCCGAAATGACGTAGTAATAGGTCGTGCCGTTGGACACCGAATTATCGACGTAGGCCGTTACCGTGACTCCGGCGGCGATCGCGGTGTAGCCGCTGCCGCTGGTAATCGAACGCTTCACAACGTAGCTTGAGGCTCCGCTTGAAGCCGCCCAGCCGAGGGACACTGCCGCACTGGTGCCGGTTGCGGTGAGACCGGTGGGAGCTGCCGGCGGCGACGGCAGAACGACGATTGCCAGGGCGGACCTTCCCGTTCCTCCCGCATTCGTGGCGCTGAGGGTTGAAGTATAGGTGCCAGTCGTCGTTGGTGTGCCGCTAATCAGGCCGGTGCCGGCGTTGCAGGCGAGCCCCGCCGCCAGATTGGCTGCGCCAAAACCGGTTGGGCTGTTGCTTGCCGTGATCTGATAATTGAAGGCGCTGCCGTTGGTGCCCGTGGCATTCAAAGCGCTGTTGATTGTCGGTGGCGGCGGCAGAACAACAATCGCAAGGGTGGCACTTCCCGTGCCTCCCAGATTGATCGCACTAAGGGTTGAACTGAAGGTGCCGGTTACCGTTGGCGTGCCGTTGATCAGGCCGGTGCCTGCATTGAGGGCGAGCCCCGCCGGCAGGTTTGCCGCTCCAAAACCGGTCGGGCTATTACTTGCCGTAATCTGATAGTTGAAGGCGCTGCCGTTGGTGCCCGTGGCGCTCAATGCGCTCGTGATCGATGGCGTTTGGGGCACACTTAATAACACGGCAATGGTCAGGGAGGCGCTTCCTGTGCCTGCGGCATTGGTCGCGCTGATTGTTGAACTATAGATTCCGGTTGCTGTCGGTGTGCCGCTGATCAGGCCGGTGCCGGGATTAACGCCCAGGCCCGGCGGCAGATTGACGGCGCCAAAGCCAGTTGGGGTATTGCTCGCAGTAATCTGATAGACGAACGCATTTCCGACGATGGCCGTGGCACTTGAGCCGCTAGTAATTGCCGGAGATGGGGCCACTGTAAATAATAGTGTGCCGTTGCTGGCGGAGAGCGTGCAGTTGTAGCCCACCGGCACCGAGTTGAGGACAAAGCTTGCGGCGCTGATTCCCGTGGCGCCGGTAATCAAACTGTAGGTGCCGAAGCCGAACCCCGCCCTGCTGGCAACGTTGATTGCCACCGTGCCGGTCGGGGCCGTATATAGACCGGTTAGCCGGATGCTGTCCGATACGCCGGCGCTGCCCAGATCGAAATTTAGGTTGCTGCCTGCGAGCAAGGTGAGCGCTCCCGAGAAAGTCAATTTTCCTCCCGTGCCGCTTCCATCGCCAGGCGCCACGTTGCCGCCGTTGTTGACGGTCACCGTGCCGGGAATTGTCCCAGTTCCGGAGACCGTGGCGCCCGAAGAAACCGTCATCGCCGAGTTGCCGAGCTGGCCGTTAACACACAAGGTTCCCGCATTCACCGTTGTCACTCCGCTGTAAGTGCTGGTTCCGGTAACCGTCAAGGTTCCGGCGCCTGCTTTGGTGACGTTGGCGGGTCCCCAGAGATTCGAGATGACGCCTCCGTAGGCAGTTGAGGTGTTATCCGTGCCCACCGTCATGGTGGCTGTCTGGCCCAAGACAATATTTCCGCCGATCGCGCCGCCGCCCGCGAGCGATCCAATGCTGAAACTCGTTCCGATATTTGTCGTGCCGTTCCACCAAAAGGTCTCCAGCGTCGCACCAGCGACATTGGCAAGAATCACCGCGGAACTGCCCGATCCCAGGGTTGCGGCGGAGCCTATGAGATTAAGCATCCCACCATTGATGACAGTCGTTCCCGAGTAGGTGTTTAATCCTGTGAGATACCAGATTCCGCTCCCGTTCTTCATCAGCGAACCGGCGCCGGTGATCGCCATATCAATCTCGCCCCCGCCTGAACCGGTCAGGGTCAAGCTCGAAGGATTCGCGAGCGCCCCGAAACCCGCCACTAGATCCCAGAAGCCACCCACTTGCGAAACGGAGAGGGTTGCGCCGAGAGCGCCAATCGTGAAGTTGCGGGAATCATAATCGGCACTAGCCACACCCAGATCGATCGTGCCGCCGTTGACCACCAGGCTGGAAGCGCCAGGATCGAGCATTCCAAGATTCTCGCCGGCCCACCATTGGCCCCAGTTGGCGAGCCGGAGCGTGGCTCCCGAATTGACGGTGAGCACCGCATTATTCCCGTAGCCATCGCCTCCGCAGCCGTTATAAAGCTGGCCGGCGGTAATGTCCAACACGCCGTTGTTGAGGGTGATGTTCCCATAAATCGCGTCGTTCGTGTTGGATAAAACCAGCGTTCCTGAACCGCTCTTTGTAAATCCATTGTTGTTGGCAACGACCACACCAATGGTGGTCGTTTGGTTGTTGACCGTGATATTGGGCGCGCCGGAACTCGTTCTCAGCGTGAGTGTGCCGCCGCTCAGCAGCCAGTTGTTGCTCGGTGTAGTGTCTCCGAATACCAGGGAGCCGACTGTCACGTTCCCATCGAGGGTCACCGTGGCGTCCCCGGTTAAATCGAGCGTGCTGAAATTGGCGCAAGCGTCGATGCCATTCGTGTAGTTGCCGCCGGTCCAGTTGCCGCTTGTCTGCCAACTGCCGCCCGAGGCATTGGTCCAGGTGGCTGCGCCCTGGCTCACGGTTCCGGAAAGGAGATACCAACCGTTGCTGGTGCGTCCCTGAATGCCCAGCTTGAACGCAGGATTGGCGTCGCTTTGGTTTAAGAACAAGCCCACCGTCAGCTTATAGTCGGTCGGAACCGAAGAGAAGCTGACGCTGAAATTCTCCGTCGTGGAAATCCCTGGCATCCAGCCCTTGGGGTTGCTCGTGGTCAGCCACTGCTTCTGGACCGGGTTGTTGTTTGCGTCCAGAAGCGCTACCGCCACGTTGCACGGCGCGGTGCCTGACAGGGTGATCGGGGCCACCCCGTCATTATACCATGTGAAACTCAGAGGGAAGGCAACGTTCGCCTGAATCGTTTTCGGAATGATTGCCTGCTGGAGGACGAAGTGATAGCCGATCAGGTTGCCGATCATTGCGGTGGCATTCGGATTGGCAGCGTAAATATCCCCATCCATCGGGATGTAGGTGGGCCGTCCTGACGTGATCCAGATCATTAATTCGTTCAGCGCGCCGCCCCGGTAATACTGCTGGCAGTTGCCGTAGTATTCCATTCGGATCGGGTGATTGGGGTAGAAAAGCAGAGAACTGGATGCGTTCGAAACTCCGGAAAAGGTTCCGGACATGATGTAACAGATGAAGGTGCCGGCTCCCTTGGACAGCGCGAAGGCGTCGTTGCCGCTGACGTTGACCTGTGTGTTCGGAAATGCCTGGAAATAAGGCTCCCAGTAATTGTTCGCTTCATCGGCCGCCGTGGCGGCTGTCATTCCCGCGGCAAACGCGCCGTTCCTTTCACCCCAAACGCCGTAGTTAAGCATTTGGACGTCGGCGATATTCGGGTTTGCGTTGTAATGCGCCCCAAGAGCCGCGATGAATTCCTGCATACGCGCGAGATAAACCGGGTCGTCCCAACTCGCCGGAACGATGAGCTGAGGGCCTGTGGGATTCTCGAAGTCGGCAACCGCCATTGGAACGGCGCCAGCTGGATAATTCGAGCCGGTTTGGACGTTGCTGCCCGATTGGAAGACCCACTGCGGCGTAGCATACGGAACGCCGGTATTGGTGTTGATAACCCCAAAGCTTACTTTCAATCCGTGCTGGGCGTAGGCAGCGATAAGGCTGTCAAAGACCGACCACTGAATATTGCCTTCAGTGGGCTCCATGTCGCTCCAGTTAACCCGAGTGAAACCGACACCGGCATATTGGTCAACAAAGGACCCAGACGAAGCCGCGGGAGCCGGATCGTAGTCTACATAGCCTTTGCCCGGGTTGATCAGCAGGGTGTTGTCCAGCAAGGGCTGGACAGTGAGGGCCGTGCCCGAATCGGATAGGACCTGCGGGGAATTGCTGCCCGTGAGCAAGGGCGTGCCCGGTGGCGGTGGCGCCACGATAATCAACTGCGAACTGGCGGCGCCGGCAGGACAAGTCGAACTGATGTTCGAGAAATACGTGCCGGGAGCGGAGGGCGTGCCGCTGATTACCCCGGTGCTGGTGTTGAGGCTCAACCCCGGCGGCAGCCCCGTAGCTCCATAGCCGGTCGGATCGTTCACGAGCGCAATCTGGTAGCTGAACGCGCTCCCGCTGGTTCCCGCCGCACCCAGCGCCATCGTGGGACTCGACGCGGACGCCACCACCGCCAGGGCGAGCGTCCCGTTGCTGGCGGAAAGGGCGCAGGCGTAGCCCGGCGGGACGGAGTTGAGCACGAAATCGCCGGTGCTGATTCCCGTCACTCCGGTAATCAGGTTATAGGTTCCGCTGCCCAGTGTATAGTTTATATCGCTGATCGTAATCCCAACCGGGCTAATGGGCGCTACATAAGAGCCGGTCAACTGGATAATGCCCGATGCCCCAACCCCGCCGAGGCAAAAGTTCAACGTGCTGCCCGCCTGGGGCGCAAACGTTCCCGCGATTCCAATTGTCCCGGTCACGGCCAGGGTGCCCGCTTTGAGCGTCGTCGTCCCGGAACCGGCGATCGCGCCTTGGTAGGCCGACGTGCCCGAGAGGTTGAAAACCAGGTTGGAATTGTTCACGATGCTCGGGCTCGCCAGAGAGCCGTCGTGGCCCGCCGTCCCGTCGCCGATCTGCAAGGTGCCGCCGGCGATCGTCGTGGTCCCGGTGTAGATACACGCGCCGATCAAGGTCAACGTTCCCGTGCCGGTTTTGGCGATCCCCCCTGAACCCCATCCCGGAACGCCTGAGATGCATCCTGCGTAGGCGGTCGAGGTATTGTCCTCACCCACTGTCAGCGTGGCTTGCGCACCCAGGAGCACGTTGCCGCCGTTCGCGCCGCCGCCGGAGAGGGAGCCGATGCTGAAACTGGTGCCCACGTTCGCTGTGCCGTTCCACCAGAAGGTTTCCAACTGCGCGCCCGCCACGTTAGCCAGCGTCACCGCGGAACTGCCCGAACCCAGAGTTGCGGTGGAGCCGTTCAGGTATAGCGTGCCGGCGTCGATGGCAGTCGCGCCCGTGTACGTGTTCGCCGCCGTGAGATACAATGTTCCAGTTCCGGAGACGACCAGGCCGTTACTCCCGGAGATCGCAGAGGCAATCCAAGCCCAGCCGTCGTTTGTCGTGACGGCCGCCGCGCCGGTCAGCGTCAGGGCTCCGCCGGAGATCGTGTAGCCTGTGTTGCTAAAAGTAACGCTGTTGGCGGTGATGCCAGCGCCGAGATTTACCGTGCCGATGCCGGTGGCTCCGAAGATCGCGTCGTTGCCGTTGGTCCACGAGGCACCAGACCAGTTGGCGGTAGTGGTGTCCCAGTTGTAATTGACCCCGGCGCTCCAATTCTGGCTAGCCATGGAGTAGGCCATGGCAGGGATCATTCCAAAGGCCGCAATCAGACTGGCCGCAATTAACGCTAATCTAGTTTTTATGAGGGGGATCACTCGATTCTCCGATTTTCCGGTCGTTACTTTGAAGCGGGCGTTTTGATTTCCGACTGTGAGTTCAGCGTGGGTTGAAGGATGTCTTTGATCCGACTTGCGGGAGTAACCGTCAGCTTTTCCAACTTGCCGTTGCGGTAAGTGCATTCGACCACGGTGTTTCCCGGCGCGTGGAGTTTGAAGTCGACATCCCACGCCTTTGGCCAGGCAGGCAGCAGATAGATTTTGTCGTCCACGGTCTGCATCAGCATTTCCTGAACGCCGATCATGCCACTGCCGCCCCAGTTATGGTCGGGCACCCAGTCGTGACCGGGTCCCCAGAAGGTCGGGAACCGCCTGCCGGAGTCGCCCATTTTTTGTAAAGTCAAATTCTCAGCATCCTCGGTCAGACCCAATCGCGCGCAGAAGATGGCGTCCTGATGCCAACTGACGATGCCCTTTTGGTTTGCCTTGTCGGCTCCGTATTTCCAGGTGTTGATCGCAATATCGAGACCGGGTCTGCCTACGCCATAGAGCCGCCACGGGAAAACCGGATAAAGCTGCGGCAGTTCCTGATTTTGAACGCGCTCCCATTTCCAGGCCGGGGATATGGTCTTGAATCCCTGCATGTCGCGGAATCCGATCTCCGGGATGCGGCTGAGCATGGTTTTCCAACGTTGCCTTTGGCTTTCGGATAGATGGTTACCGGGCAGGGCGATGAGACCGCCGAGCACCGATCTCAAAGCGGCGATGGTGGAACTTGCGTTGCGGGCGATCTTGTAAGTCTCGCAGCCGGAGCCGGGATACAGAATGAGCTTGCCATCGGCGTCAAACGGCTTGCCCGTGTCCTTGGTCGCCCTTTGCTGGTAGTATTCGTCGAAAAAGGCGACGCAACTCTCGATCAGCGGGAGATACCTTTTCACGTCCTGCCCGGTGTATTTTCTTTGGTCGAGAATCATTTGACAGAATTCGAGCGAGGTATCCCATACGTAGGCGAGCCAGGCGTTGTCTTCCACCCCCTTTTCGAAGGATGGACTTCGGATCCATCCGCCGCACGGATTGGGAGGCCATCCGTATTCAGGCCCCGTCGGCAGGCCGAAATTTTCCAACTGCTCGGTGAAGCTCGCCTCTTTGATGCCCCAATACTCCTGCGAGCGCAGCCGCGCGTTGCCCAGTAGCCGCAGGTAAAAATCAAACTGCGGCTTCATCAGGTCGAAGTCGCCGCTCTTGAGCATCGGCCAATAAAGCAGACGCTGATTCTGTGCGGTGAACGATCCGCCGCCCCACATGCGGTAATCGGGCGAAAGTTGCTTGGCTGGGTCGATATATTGCGGGTCGTAGGCAAACAGGCCGCCGTTGAACTTAGTGGGATATTTTCCGTAGGCATTGCAGCCGAGTTGATAGCGGAACACCTGGTAATTGCGTCCAACCTGCCAGGGAACCGAACTGGAATCGGCTTTGTCGGGATTAATGCAGACATGGCTGAGCTCCCAGAATTCGTTCCACCACCGCTCCGTATTGGCGCGGGCCGTAGTCGCGGCAGCGGTGGCATCTTGCTGGATTTTGCCCAAACCCGAATCCCACTCCGCAATGCTCTTGGTGTTTTCAACATGCAACACCACGTCCATCGCATGGGTGCGTGCGGAGGTCTTGCTCTTTAACAGCCACGCCTTGAAATCGGTGCTGGCATAGCGGCCTTCGCGCGTGCCAGCGGGGATCATGTTCGAACCAGAGAAGGCGCCTCCGTAAGTGAGGCCGGCCAGCGGATTCCACAGCTTCGCCTTCACCGCTTCGAGGCCCTGCGCTTTCACGAGCAGATCGAATACGGTGACGTCCCGGTTCCGGTGAACGAAGCGGACGCGGTCGCCTTGAAACCCGATCTGATCCGGATACACCACGCCCTTTTCGGGCGCATCGATCCGCGAGCGGCAGGCGTCGCATTCCACTTTGCTCAAGTCCCGTTCCGCGAGCCGCCAGTTTTCATAGGCCGCGGTAACGCTAGTCGGTTCGCTGGTTTCGACGTTCAGATGCGCCACCGGACGGAACACATCCACCCAGACAGCGATCTTCGCTTTGACACCGTCCTTCTCACCCGTGATTTTCACATACCCCTGGTGCAGCTTCAATTCCTGGCGGAAGCTTCCGCCCTCGGCGATGGGATTGGGTGAGAGCGTCACGCGGAGTCGTCCGAGTTTCGGAAAAATGTTGTTCTCATCAAATGCGCCGCTGCGGGAAAGGTAGATGAGAAGATCGCCGTTTTCGACCCAGACATTCAACCCGATGTCGCCGCCGCCACACGGCATCGACTCGCCTGCGTTCTTACTCGGCGAATTCCATACGACGTTGTAACTCTCCTGCCAGACCAGTCCGCCTGCCGCACCCGGTGCGACCGATTCGGTGCTGCATATCCCCGTAACGGAGAATGCCAGGTAGATTCCAACCAAAGCGACTCGTTGATGCTGGTTCGTTAGGCTCATAGTTAATATTATTTCGCGATTGAAAGCTTATTGCTTGATCTTCAGCACGTAGTCCAAAGGATAGGTTCCGCCGCCCATGACGTTATGTCCGGAGGTTCCGAAGAAATAGGCCGGCTTTCCGTCGATCATCAGAAAACGCGGGGCCTCGAACTTGGGTTCGTCCGGGCCATAAAAGTGTTTGTCCTTCTTGGGATCGAATTCCTTGTAATAGTCGGGGATCAGTTTGACCGCCAGCGTCGCCTTGTTGTAGTCGAACGTGAGGCCATCGTTGGATTCGAACATCACGATTCCGCCCATCAGTCCTCCAACCCCGCCGTAATTGTCGCAGACCATCAGATAGACTTTGTCGTTCATGACAAAGGGAAACATGTCCTCGATGTAGCCCGGCGGACGTTTCCCATTCTTGAGGATGCACGGTTTGTCCTGGATCTGGTAAGGCCCCTCGGGACGGTCCGACACGGCCACGCCCATGAAGTCGTGTTCCATGCGTTTGCCCGCTTTAAAGTAGGAAAACCATTTCCCATGGAATTGCACAAAGGTGGCCACGTGGATGCCGATATCAGGTGCGCCCGGATGGGCCCAGTGTTTGGGATCCTTCGGTAAATCGAATGCCATTCCTATTTTGCGCCACGGCCCATCGAGAGAGTCCGCCAGGGCGACGCCAGGGCGCATGGTGTCGAAACCCTTGGCCGACCAGCCGGTGGCCAAATCGGATGGATCCGTGGAGTTCAACCCCGTATAGATCATCACCCATCCCTTGCCGTTGCGCTGCACGCAGGGATAGATCTGCGAATGATCGAATTCGCCCTTCTTTCCCCTGTGCACCGGCACGTCCACGAAGGTGTAAGGACCTTCGGGCTTGTCGGCCACGTAATGCCGCAGTTCGGATTGGTCAAGCTGCTCCATCGGGCCCTTGGGCCAACGTTCGCCAAACAGGTGATACTTGCCGTCATCGGCCCGAACCGGCCACGCGCTCCAGCACCAGTATCCGGGTTCGCCGACTGCGACGCCTTTCCATTCCATTTCCCGGGTCAACGGCCAATCCCGAGCAGGATCTTGATTCACTCTGCCAATTTCCCCAACGACCTTTGATACGTCGTTCGCCTTAGACTGCGCAACCGCCGGTTGCCCGGTCAATCCGACTATCGAAAGCAGAGTCACCGCCACCTCAACAGGGAGTAAACGCTTGTCATACTTACTCATTAGTTTCTCCTTCTTATTTGGTAAACGTTGGCGTGGACAGATCTTGCCTGGTTCACCAGTTCCTGATACGGCGCATCGCCGACGCTGACAAACCCGATATTGAAGTTTTCGCCGTCGCCGCGTCCGAGGATCGGTTGATCGATATATTGGAACCAGTGAACGCCTACACACCAGGGCTGGGCCAGCGCCGTATTTACATATTTTGCATATTGAAGCCCTCGTTCGTGCTGGCTCTCCACGGTCACCATTCCGCCGCCGAACATTCCCCGGTCCAGCGCACCAAAGTGAAATTCGCCAACCATCGCCGGTTTGTCAAATTGGACGATCTGCTTACCGCGGGATAGGAGAACCTCACTCTTTCCATAAATGTTATAGGTTACCACATCACAATGGTTCCCCGCTGCGATGGCGACCTCATCCGGAGGCACGGCCGAAAACCGCGAGCCGAGGTAGAGTTGATTGGGAGCGTATTTCTTCAACAAAGTGTTCACGGTGAAATAATACTGGTTGGCATACGCTGAGAGGAGCAAGCTCAAATCTCTTTCCAATGCCACATTATGCTTGGCCGGCAGCACCACCGGTTTAGCCTGGAAGTCACTCCATCCAGTCCAAGCAGGCGTAACGACTCCCCACGACGCATTTAACTTTTCGACGGTGCCGTACTTGGACTTCAGGATAGTCGTAAAGGCTGCCTTAATCGGACGAGTCCCCGGCAGGAGCAGGGCCTCCACCGGCAAGCGGGTCGGTCCGGTCCATTCCATTTCGTTGCCGACAAAGTACCCCAGGCAGAGTGGATTTTTGCTCCATGCCTGGGTTCCCTTCCGAATATTCGCCTCGGCGGCGGCAGACCAGACACTGCTGAAGAAATCGGAGAGCCCGCCGCTAATCTTGTCTGCATTTCCATCGCCAAGATCTACCGTGAACGGCTTTCCCAGTTCTGCGCAGACCTTATCTCCAGACCAAGCACCGAACGTGTTGAAGCCCCACGCAGTGAGCCGGTTGCCCGTCAACGACCGCCAGAATGTCTCCCAGTCTTTTCCGTATGTCCGGTAGAGGTTCATCTGGTAGAAATCGGCGCCCCACCACCACGAGTAAGCGCCAAGGGGGGAATTGGCGGCGGGCAACCAGGAGAAAAGATTCAGGTTGCCGTCACCGCCCGGTGTATTAGGGCAACTGGCGCGAACGCAATCGATGCCAACGGACCAGAACAAGTGCCCTAAGGGCGTGACCAGCCACCACTTACCGTTCAGCTTTTGAGTTCGAAACCAACCGGTGGCTTTTAGTTGTGGCCCATTCGCCCACCCCCCGTAGGCATCGCGATCGGTGGACGTCTTCAACGCGGCGATTTCCGCTTTCAAGTCGGCAGCTTCCGCGTCATGCGCAGCGGTCAAATCCTGGTCTCCATGAATTTTGCCGGGCCACTCGGAGAGAGTCGATTGGCCATACTTATCGACGATTTTTGTAATTGGCCTGAGGTCGGCCAAGCGGAAGCAATCGAAATAAGCGGTTTGCGCCCGCCCTGGCAACGAAAGAAAAAATTCAATGGACGCAATTGACTTCGCAGTCGCGTCAAGCTCGCACAAGGCGCACTGATCCGCGTCGCATATCTGTTTGAGGGGATATCCCTTCATGTGAACCCCGTTTGGCAAATGCAGCACTACGGCCACTCGTTGTTTGCGGCCGGCAGGCAAGGTCACAGAGGTGTCGCTGCTCTTGCCGGTGGCATCCCGGAACCGCATGATGATCGCCATCGGCATGCTATCGGCGTTAAAGGCGTCGAACAGCAGGGCGCCCGTGTTGCTCCAGTCCGCCGCTGCAAATACCTGTGCCGCCGGGAAAACGATATTTGGATAATCCGTGTTGGGAAAGTCAACCCGGAGACTGCTGGCGCCGTCAGTCACATGCTCGGCGGACTGGGATCGGGTGGCGCTTCCCTGGATCTGCTTGATGGAGACGGGATTCTCGAATGAATTGAGCGGAACGACCGCCGCGGAAGCCGGGATCGAGAGCAGTACAAGCAAGCATTCGGCAAGTGCGACAACAGTGAAATGGCAAAATAGCTTCATGGCTAGTGGTCTTTGGACACCAGCGGCCAGGCGTCGGTGCGAAAGGGTGAAGCCGGCAGCCCGGCATGGTTGATGAGATTGCCGATCGGGTTGGCGGACCAGGCATAGCGAACTGCCACGGGACTGGAAACCTTCGGACTGGAAACAATAACCGAATCGCCTGCGATCGATGCCACGCCCCAAACCCAGTTTCGATCCTCGCCGGCAATAGCGAATCCCGCCAGCGGGGCATTGTCTCTGGCGGAGAGCGGACTGCCACACAAGTCGAACTGAAGCCGGATTGCACTCCCGTCAACCTTCATCGAACGGAAGACAGGCCCCGAGCACACCAGTTTTTGGCCATAGGTTTTTGCCAGGGCGAGCAGAGCCAATCGCCGCCCCACTTCCTGTTTGTGGGTGGTGTGAACGTCCTTGGCGTCGCCCAGTTCCAAGGTAACCGCCAACCCGCTGTTTGGCGTGTTCGCCGCGGCCCATGCCTGACTTTCGCGTATTTCGGCGGACCAATTTCTCCAGAGATCCCTTTCGCCTGGGTCGGTCTGAGCCTGGCCATAGAAAGGCAGTTGCACGATGTAAAACGGAAAGTTGCCCTGGCCCCACTGTGCGCGCCAGCAGTCGATCATAGCATGCAAGGATTTTCTGTAACGGGCGGCGTATTCATCGGTGTTGCTCTCTCCCTGATACCAGATGGTTCCCTTGATTGCAAACGGAGCCAATGGCGCGATCAGGCCATTGAAAACTACGGAAGGCGTGTTCTGTTCGAGGATCAGCGGAAGTGCGGGCGCTTTCGTCAGGGAAACGCCAAGATGGAATTTCCAGTTTCCCGCAAGCGACCTGACAACTCCGCCAGCAGAAACCAGGGTGAATTTGTCGGCGGGGCAATTCACCCCTACGAAATCGCTTTTCCTCACGTGCAAACAGCGGATGGCGATGCTATTGCCACCGGTTTTCAGCACTCTCGCAGGAACGGTGTAAGCGCGGGGTGTTTGGTCTATGGTCGCTCCCACCTTTTTGCCGTTTACCCATACCGTGTCGCTCCCGGCAGCGCAAAAGTTCAGCGTCATATCTCCGTCCACTGAGGTTAGGTCGAATGCGTTGCGGAACCAAAGTGTTCCCGAGTAAACATTCCACAAATCACCAAAGCAACCCCATTCGGGGACATTGGGTAGCCGTTTTGCCTCCCATTTCGAGTCATCGAAATTCGGCGAGGCCCACCCATCGTTGTAGGTCGACCCTGGATCGTTTGCGGCAAACCATGTGGCATAGATATCCTCACCGGTTGCCGCTTTTCCTAGGGCCGTCATTTGAGGTTCCAGTGAGGGTTGCACCTGTGTCACGGCTTGCCGACTTGTCCACGTTTCAATGGTGGTTCCACCCCAGCCCAAATTGATGAGCCCGATGGGAATCTTCAAATCCTGGTTCAATTTGCGCCCAAAGAAATACCCCACGGCAGAGAATTTGCCGACGGTTTGCGGAGAGCAAGCCACCCATTGCCCGTCCACCTGAGAACTCGGCGATAACCCGATTTTTCCAGTTGGCGTAACAAGCCGGATCGCAGGGCACTTGGCGGCAGCTATCTCCGCGGTGGCGTTGTCGGCCTTGGATACCGGGAGCCACATATTGGATTGCCCGGCACAAAGCCAGACGTCGCCGACAAGCACGTTTTTCAATATGACGCTTTGCAATCCGGCGATCTTGATTGCGTAAGGACCACCGACAGGAGGAGGTTGGAAACGCACCATCCATTTTCCGTCGGAGCCGGCGGTGCCCGTTGTCTGAATGTCTACGCCGACAACGCTTACCGTGACTGTGGATCCGGGCGCGGTCCAGCCCCAAATCGGGTTGGCCGTACCGCTTTGCAACACCATGTTGTCTGTGAAAATCCCGGACAAAAATGGGCGAGTCTCCGATGCGGCTCGCGAAAGAGTGCAGGACAGGAGCGTGGCGGTTACGACGATCTTGGCGATCAAGGGGGGTGATCTCATTTTCTCTTGTGCAATGGATAGACATTCACTGTCAACCGCTGGCCTGTTCGCAACGTTAAACGATTCTTGAACTCGACGCTACAACGATTGCCTTGCAGAGTCACGACCTCCTCGACAGGGATCCCGTCGATCGCCGCACCGACGTTCTTCCCTTCCACGCCGGCGGGCAACGATAGCCCAAGCGTCTTCAAACTCAGACGGCCCCAGCGGACTTGGATGGCGGCGCTCAATTCACCCCCCTTTATTTCCTGACTGAAACTTCCCCAGCCTTCGGCAGCGGTGAATGCCGCTTGGAAATGATCTGGACTCAGCCGCGGACCGAAGGAAAGGCAACCCTTCGGGCCATTGTATTCGTAGCCGCATACGGCAGTGAAAGCGCCGTAACTGGCCATGGAGCGTGCGTAGTGCGAGCCGCATTCGATCTCATTCCACGGGTTTCGCTTCGATGCATTGTACCGGTCATGAATCGCCCGCTCGATCGACAGGCCCTGCTCGACCATTCCCTCCCAGATCATATGCCCTGCCACTTCGTACTCGTAGCCCGACTGGCATTCGTTAAAATAACCGGCAAACCCGGAATCGGCGCCCTTGCCTTTCGCTTTTTCGAAATCCCAGTCGGGCTTGGGGAAAGCGCAGACCACGAGACCCGCCTCTCCCGCAACGGCATACCAGCGCCCCGGCTTGTTCACCTCGCGAAACGGGCCGACATCCGGAATGAAGTTGTACTGCCACAACGCCTGCAAGGCCGAACGCGTTTCCTTCTCCGGCAGAATACGGCCCAATCCGACTTGAAACGCCCAGCTTTGCCCCATTACCTGATCGATCTCGCACCCGTTGCCTGAGTTGACCGCCTCGGGGTGTTGAGGGTCCGGCTTGTTAATGAAGTATTCGCCATTGAAAAGGTCTGTTACCATTGCTTTCGAGCCTTTTTCAAAAACCTGTCTGCATTGATTGCCAAACTCCACATCCCCAACTGCTGCCGCCATCTCCTCGCCCGCCCGCAAGCTTGCAAGATAGAGACCGTTTAGCCAACTCACAGGACCGTACCATGAGGAATCCAGGGTATTATGCTGGCGGCCCGTGAGGAAGCCGTTCGTGCCTCCGGGTTGTGTGAAAAACCAACTAATCGCCTTTTTGATAACCGGCCAGTTCCGATTGAGAAACGCGCAATCAGGAGACATCTGGTGGTCCCGGTACGCCCGCAAAATGGTTCCCGCCTGCCCGTCGATCGCCATCCCGCAGCCAAATTCGCCGCGATGCTGAATCATCCCGTCGGCGTCCATCCCAATTCCGGGCTCGAACTCCGCCCGTTCCCGCAGAAGGATGTCCAGTTCTGGAAAAAGCCGCCCCATAGCCTGCTCATACTGCCATACGTGCGTGCAGGTTCCCGCACAGGAGCCGACGCCCTCCCATCCGTAAAAGCGGCCATCGCGAAAACGATGAACCGTGGACGAGGCAAGAACCGAGATATTCGCGAGGGCGCGATCCAGCAGCCAGTGAGGCAGCGTTGAATCGTTATACCAGGTGTCGTGCCAGAGCCGGGTCTGGCCCGCCAGCCGTTCATAGTGAGTGGCGACGTGCCGAGCGACAGATGCGGCAGAGTCAAAGCGCGTTCCGTAATACTGGCCTTGCGGGGTGCGAATCCCGTCAAGATGCAGGTTCGGGAAGTGCCAGGTAATCAGAAACGTAACGGTTTGCGATGCCCCGGGAGCGAGCGATACCTTTCGCGCCAGGCCGCCGATGACCTTGTCTGAAAACGGCTTTTGCAACACCTCGCTTTGACAACCAAAAACAGCTTCGGTCGGTCCATTAGGAAGCGACGACAGCCCAACGTCGTCCTTCTTCGGTTCCAACAGCGATAGAGTCATCGTTCCGAAATCGGGATGCTCCCTCAACGGCACAAAACCCAATCGGTCCACAAACGTAATCCGGCCAATCCCGACGTTTCCCCATCCGCCGGTCGCGTTATCAATGATCTTGAGTTGCGCCGTTCTCCCCTGCAACTCCCGCACGTCAAATGTTTCCAAACGCATCCGGTTCTCATCGTTTCCCGTAGCCGAGCGGACCTCCCGGCCATCCAGAAGAAGTTGTATCCCGGTTTGCCCCGGCCTCTTTCCGCCACCAATCCAGAACTGAATATAGTTCCGCGCAATCCGAAAGGGAGAACTGGTCAACGAACCCGTTGCGTCGTCTTTAGTGCCCGCGTTTCCAGGGGCACTCGCATGCGAATTGACCACGCGCTCCCCGACTCCCCCGACGTCGCCTTGATACGCGGGGAGTTGCGTTCGAAGCATCGGCCCCGAGCCAAAGGCGTTTCCCGAAACAATCCAACCCTCATACGTTTCCTTCTTAAAGTCGTCGAAGACCGTCTCACCCCGGTCTTCCGTCGTTTTCACATCTGCCGGGGATGCGCTGCACTCCAACATGACTGCTTTCGGCTCTCGGAGGATTCGATTGCGCCGCAGGCCCGGTTCAAATGGAGGCGCGGAATTGCAAACCGCGTTTTCCAGCCACCCGCCCAACTCCACGTCAAGAGGCTGAGATCCGGAGTTTTTCAGGGTAAATCGCATGACTGTTACGGGCAGGCTTGAATCCTCCGCATCCAGCGGGACGAACGGGGAAAATGCCTCCAGCGAAACAGCCAGCGGAGTCGCCTTGTCGCGATACTCCACGAATCCGAACGGGTACTCGCCACAAAAAGTGACGGTCGCAAAGCCCTTCTGATTCAGGCATCTGATCTGCGACTTTCCCGCCTCCGTAATCCGCACCGAAAAGCCTTGCTCCACAGGATAGCCCTGCTTCGAAGGGGATTCACAGGTCTGCGGGTTGACATAATACTCCCCTTCGTCGGTGATGTGATTGAAAATGTCCCACTTCCAGAGGCGCCCATCGCCGCCGAGGTATAGTTCTCCGGCGCAAAGCCCGCCCACCGGCATTCCGATGTATTGCAGAGCCTTCCCGGAGTACACCGTGGGCGAACCCCGCTCGGTTAGCGATTTAACCCACTGCGGGCTAAGGTTTTTCTCAGTAAACGCAGGGTTTTTACCGTCTGCGGCGGCAGCCAAAGATGCAGGCGCTGCTAAGGCAACGGTCGTCAAGAATGCGGCTAACAGCGAAATTGGTTTTAACATATTGGATCGGTGGATTTGTTGTTAACATGCACGAAGCAGCCCCTCAATTCGGCCTAGTACCTACTTGCAAAAGAAACCGTAATATCGCCGTTTCAGGGCCGAAGGCCCGACACCATACTAGCCTAGGCCAACGGCCTAGGACTCTCGGCGTCGAGTGATCAGCGCTGAAAGCGCGTTCCATACCGTCTGAGCCTATGGAACGCCCCTTCAGGGCTAATCTCCTGGATATCAGACACCTAGGGCGTTGCCCCACCGCCATTAAGTTAAGGAATTCGCGATCTCGTTCCCAGGCTCCAGCCTGGGAACGCCCCTGTTTTGGAGGCTCCAGCCTCCCGTTCCTCACCGGTGCGCTGTGCTTTTGGAGGCCCGGCAGGAGGCTGGAGCCTCCGGGAATACTGCATTCCCAGGCAGGAGCCTGGGAACGAGCGCGCGTTACCAGATCCTCCAAGCTTAACTTAATGGCAGTGGGGCGTTGCCCTAGGCTGGTATGGGGCCGCGCCGTTGGCGCTGATGTGGCTGCATTTAAGCCAGAATGTTTTCTATTACCGCGTTTCGGTTCACCATGGAAGTCGCTCTCGAAATCCACAGATTTGGCTTCGCCTCCTGGGCGGTGGTCAGATTGGTTTTGTATAGGCATTTGCGTCAGCACACTAGCTACTAGCCGGTTTGTTTTGGATTCGGCATTTTGAGAAACAAGATGCTGCCGCGGCGCCCCTAAACGCCACGGCAGCTCCTGTTCATTTGCGCGTGAACCCCAGTCGAACCCCAATCGACATCACGTGCAAATTCCCCCAAATTCATTTGGATGAACGGCGGCGAAGCGGACGGGCGCTCAGGAAAAGTCCCAGTCCGCTGAGGATCAGACCCAGCGTGCCCGGCTCGGGCACTGCTTCCGGCGAAGCGGGTGCTGCATTGGAAGACCCCGTCGTGCCGTTGGTTGCCATTTCGTTGGCGGCAAGCATCGTGTGGTCTGTGCATCCGGCTAAACTGTCTGCGTTCAGAGCGACTACCGCCGGCGCTGCGTTGTTGCCGACCGTAAGCGCCGAACTGAAGCCGGCGAGCGTCAGCGACGAAATATCGAGCACGTTATAAGCGCTGTCGCTGTGCGCCGCGAGAACGACGGTGGCTCCCGCGGCGACGTTCACCGCACCAATGGAGCCAGACCGCGCCACCACAGTCATCCCGGCATTGGCATTCAGCCCAGACATTGTCAGCGAGCCGCTCAGAATGAGAGTGCCCGCCCCGGAATTGGTGAGAACCACCGCACCCGTGTCGTTGCCGATTTCGCCTGCGTAGGTGGAGGTGCCGCTTGCAACCGAGGTCGTCAGCGTGCTCGTACCGCTAACCGTGTTGATGATCGTTCCGCCTGAACCATTCAACGCGCCGACGCTCACGCTATGTCCCCTCAGGTCGAGCGTGCCGCCGTTGACGGTCACTCCCCCCGTGCCGAGCGCGTTGGCGTTGCCGATTTGCATCGCCCCGCCGCTAATCGTCGTTCCGCCGCTGTAACTGTTGGAGCCGGTCAGGGTCCACGTCCCCGTGCCCGCCTTCGTCAATGAACCCGAACCGGAGAGAACCCCTGTCTCGGTGCCAACGCCAGAACCGCCGACGGTGGCTCCGCCGGCGCCCATGGTGAAGAGGATGCTAATACCCGAGGCAAGGTTCGTTTCAATCGCCCCGCCATTGACCGTGAGCCCAGACCAAAGATTCCAGTAGGCGAGTCCTCCATCCGCGGTCGCCGTGCTGTTTAGCCGTAACGTTCCTCCCGCGTTGACGGTTCCCGGGCTGTTTTGGCCGCTTCCTGCAAGTATGCCGGCTCCGGCAATCTCCAGCACACCGCTGTTGACGACCAAAAAGGCGCCTGAATTATAATCGGTAAAGTTCGTGCCGGTCAGCGTCAACGTCCCCGTGCCCGTCTTGGCAAGAAGGCCGCCTCCATGAATGTCGCCCGCGTAAGTGGTCGAGGTATTATCTCCGCCGACGGTGAAGGTGCTCCACCATCCCGCTGTCTTGACATTGCCGCCGTTGGCCCCGCCGCCCGACAGCGAACCGATTGTCTCACTGTAAGCGAGACTCAGTGTCGCACCCGCCGTATTGGCTAGGACCACGGCAGAGTTGGGGCTCAGCTTGCTGGTTCCATAAGTATCCGCAAGAATGCCGGAATTGATGATCGTCGCCCCGCTGTAGGTGTTGACACCGGAGAGCGTCAACGTTCCGGCGCCGCTCTTGGTCAGCGTGCCGGAGCCTGAAATGACGTGGCTGTAGGTCTGACTGCCAGCGAGATTGAAGGCAAGGGTGCCATTGTTGAAGATGCCGCTGGTGGAGGCAACCGAACCGTCCGTCGTGCCATCGCCGATTTGGAGCGTGCCGCCGGCATTGATAGTGACCGCCGAGGCGATCACGCCGGCGCTGGAAATGGCTAGTACGCCGCCCGAAACGGTGGTCAAGCCCGAATAAGTGTTCCCACCGGTGAGGGTTAATGTTCCCGTTCCAACCTTGATGAGGTTGCCTACGCCCCAGCTTGAACTCAATATAGCGCCCGAAAAGGTGGTTGAGGTGTTGTCCGAGCCGACGGTCAAGGTGTCTCCATGCAGATCGACGTTGCCGCCGCTCGTCCCCCCTCCCGACAGGGAACCGATGCTGATGCTGGCAGTTCCCCAGTTGTGAGGATTGAGGTTAAGCAATGCGCCTGAGACATTGGCGAGTGTCACCGCGGAACTGCCGGAGCCAAGGGTTGCAGCAGGCTGCAAGAGCTGAAGCACGCCGCCGTTGATGGTGGTCGCTCCGGAATAGGTATGCGCACCATTGTTCAATTCCAGAGTCCCCGAACCTGATTTGGTGATACTGCCCGGGCCGCTAATGACTCCGTTGTAGGATTCAAAGCCGGAGAGATTGTACAACAAATTTCCGTTGTTCACGATATTCGAGTTGTTCGAGATCGAGCCGTCATGGCCGGTGGTGCCGTCACCGAATTGAAGCGTGCCGGAGTTGATCGTGGTCGTGGCAGAATAAGTATTGGCTGCGGTAAATGTCAGGGTGCCGGCCCCGCTCTTGGTAAACGTTCCGGTGCCGCTGATGACGCATCCGATGCTTTGATTACTTGCCACGTTGCAGACGAGGGCGCTGCCGTTGGAAATGCCGCTGGAAGCGGCAATGGAGCCGTCAGTCGTGCCATTCCCAATCTGGAGCGTTCCGGCGCTGATGGTGGTCGCGCCGATATAGGTGCTGCTGCCGGTCAGCGTTAGCGTGCCGATGCCGACTTTCGTTAACCCGCTCGCCGGGTTGCTTCCCGCGATAACCCCCGCGTAGGTGGTATCCGCGTTATTGTTACCCACACTCAGATTCACGCCAGTGCCGCTGGTGGTCAGCAGCGAAAAGCCACTGGTTCCGGAAAGGCCGCCGATGGTGGCGGCGGTCGTCCCGAAGGCGAGACCGTTGGCGGTGTTCACGTTCACCGTGCTATAATAAGCCGCGTACTGATAGTTGAGTTGCAATGCCCCGGCGTTGATGTTGGTCGCCCCGAAAAACGTGTTGTTGCCGCTCAGGATTGTGGTTCCTGCTCCGGACTGGTTGAATGTCCCATAGGCGTAGCCATTGATGTTGCCGGAAAGCGTGTTCGTGCCGCTGCCGACAGCATTAAGTGCCCCGCCAAAGATGGAAATTGCGCTGCCAAGCGTTCCGCTGTTGGCTAGGTTCACTGCCAGGGTCGCGCCAGAGCCCAACGAGACGGTTGTTCCAGATACGGAGCCGCTGGAACCGTTACCGATCTGGAGCGTGCCGCCTGTGACGCTGACTGCGCCGGTGGTGGAGTTGCTGCCGGTGAGAATCAGCGTGCCGCCGCCGCTCTTGGTGAACGCGCCGGTGCCGCTGATAGCGCCGCTGTAAACTTGATTGCCCGCGAGGTTGTACACCAGGGCGCCATTGTTGGCGATGCCACTGGAAGCGGCGATCGAACCGTCGTTCGCTCCGTCACCAATCTGGAGCGTTCCAGCGCCAACTGTGGTCGCCCCCGCGTAGGCATGGCTGCCGGTAAGGGTCAGCGTTCCAGCGCCGCTCTTGATCAAGCCGCCCGTGTTTGAGGAGGCCAGGCCAGTGGCAAAAGTGATGTTCTGGCCATTGGTATCGATCTTGACCGCGCCGGTGCTGCCAACGATCTGTCCTGAGCAATCCATCTGGTTGCTGCCGCCATACTGAAGCACGCCGCCGCCAAAGACGACGCCGCCGCCGCTGGGAAGCGCATTTGCGTTCCCCAGGGCCAGTGTGCCGCCGGTAATCGTGGTAACCCCTGTATACGTATTGCTTCCCGCGAGGGTTAGCGCTCCTGTGAGCAACGTCAGATTGCCCGATCCGCTAATCGCTGTGGCAAAGCTGCCCCCATAACTATCCGTTCGATTGAATGCCAGGGTGGAACCGGTGGATGAGAGTAGGACACCACTGGTGGAGCCAATCAAGCCCGCGGTACCGCCTGCGCCGATCCGCAACGTTCCAGAGGTCACGCTGGTCGCTCCGGTGTAGGTGTTTGAGCCGGTGAGGGTCCACATCCCGGCACCGGTCTTCGTCAATGAACCCAAACCGGAGAGAACCCCTGTTTCGGTGCCAACACCAGACCCGCCCAGGGTGGCTCCGCCTGCACCCATGGTGAAGAGGATGCTAATGCCCGAGCCAAGGTTGGTTTCAATCGCCCCGCCATTGACCGTGAGCCCAGACCAAAGATTCCAGTAGGCGAGTCCTCCATCCGCAGTCGCCGTGCTGTTAAGCCGCAACGTTCCTCCCGTGTTGACGGTTCCCGGGCTGTTTTGGCCGCTTCCGGCAAGTATCCCGGCTCCGGCAATCTCCAGCACACCGCTGTTGACGACCAAATAGGCGCCTGAATTATAATCGGTAAAGTTCGTGCCGGTCAGCGTCACCGTCCCCGTGCCCGTCTTGGCAAGAAGGCCGCCTCCATGAATGTCGCCCGCGTAAGTGGTCGAGGTATTATCTCCGCCGACGGTGAAGGTGCTCCACCATCCCGCGGTTCTGACATTGCCGCCGTTGGCCCCGCCGCCCGACAGCGAACCGATCGTCTCACCGTAAGCGAGATTCAGTGTCGCGCCAGCCACATTGGCTAGGACCACGGCAGAGTTTGGGCTCAGTTTGCTGCTTCCATACGTATCCGAAAGAGTGCCGGAATTGACGATCGTCGCGCCGCTGTAGGTGTTGACACCGGACAGCGTCAACGTTCCGGGACCGCTCTTGGTCAGCGTGCCGGAGCCGGAGATGACGTGGTTGTAGGTCTGGCTGCCATTGAGATTGAAAACAATGGCTGCATTGTTGACGATGCCGCTGGAGGTGGCGATCGAGCCGTCCGTCGTGCCATCGCCCACTTGCAGGGTGCCGGCACTGATCGTGGTCGTCCCGGTGTAGGTATTTGCGCCAGTGAAAGTCAGCGTCCCCGTGCCCACTTTGGTAACGGAGGCCGAACCCCAGGATTCACTGATCACGCCCGCGTAGGTGGTGGAGGTGTTGTCCGTGCCAACCGTCATGGTGGATGGAAAGAGGGTGATATTGCCGCCGAGACTGCCGCCGCCAGCGAGGGAGCCGATGGTGAGATTGGCCCCCACATTTGTGCTGCCATTCCAGTACAAGTTTAGAAATGAAACGCCGCTTGCGTTGGCCAGGGTCAAAGCGGAGTTGGACCCGAGGTTGGCTGTGGCACCGTTTATCCACAGGGTGCCGGCAGCGATAGCTGTCGGGCCGGTGAAAGCACTCGATGCGGTCAGGATCAGCGTGCCCGCGCCGGTTTTGGTGAGGGAGCCTGTGCCGCTGATGACCTCGCTGGTGGATACCGAACCGAAGGTGTTGTAAACCAAGTTGCCGTTATTCACGATGCTCGGGCTCGCAAGAGCGCCGTCGTGGCCGCTGGTGCCATCGCCCAATTGCAGGGTGCCGCTATTGATCGTCGTCACGCCGGTGTAGGTATTTGTGCCGGTGAGGGTCAAGGTGCCTGCGCCGCTTTTGGCAAGTCCATTGCCACCGCCGCCGATCATCGAACCAATCGTAAGATCATTGTTGATTGCGAAGATCGTAGTGGCGCTGCCGAGATTGATCTGGCCGCCGGTCAGCGAGTAGCCGGCGGCGCTGGTTGTCAGGCTGGCCACCGTCCGGGTTCCGGAAACGGTGATCGCGCCGGTTCCGGCCCCGGCGAACAGGGCGTCGCTGCTGTCGGTCCAAGGCGAACCGGTCCAGTTGGAACTGCTGGTGTCCCAGGTTGAGCCTCCGGCGCCATCCCAAGTCAGGGTTGCGGCATGAGAGGCGGCGCTGGATAGGAGCGTAGCGATGGTGGTGGAGAGAACGAATCGAATTTTCATAGGATTGGGGAATTCAGAGTTTCAACAGTAGGTTATTGGATTTAAAAAAGCTGTATAGGGGCCATTTGCCCCCTGGAAGGTCATCCGGCCAATTCTCACCGCCGCGGCCCAACCAGCGTTGCGTTTGCCTCCGGAGCAAAGCCGTTCTCCGCTAAAAAGGCCCGCATGCGAGTCATCGTCGGAAGAAAGGTGGGATTGGTGACCGGCCAGTCGCAGGAGTGAAGAGCGCCTTCGATCGGGATCAGGTCGCACTTATTGCCAGCTTTGTGCATGGCGTCCGTAAAACGCTGGGCTTGAAGAAAGGGCGTTGTTTCATCCTTGGTGCCATTGGACAGAATGACTGGCGGAAGCCCAGGCCGAACGAAGCGCATGGGCTCGCAGTCGGGATGCGCGGCAAAGAAATCCATCCCGAAACCGGCTCCTCCCAGGACCGGATTGTGCAGCACCAGAGCGTCGGCCTTCGAACTGACCGTCGTGTCTTCCCCCGGTTCCTCGTGTCCCTCGACCATCACCGTAGCGGCGGCAAGATGACCTCCAGCCGAGCCGCCTTCGGCAATAATTCGGGAAGGATCGATCCCCAGTTCCTTCGCATGAGCCCGGACGAAGCGAATGGCTGATTTCGCATCCTGAATGCATTCCAGAGGCGTGGTCCCATGGCGGTTCTTGACCCGGTAATCGGCGGAGATTCCGATGAAACCGCGGTCCCGAAACCAGGCGACGTTGCCAATCATCCCGCTCGCGTCCCCGCACGCCCACCCCCCGCCGGTAAAGCAGACCACCGCCGGCAGCGGCTTGGCGGCTGGAACGTTTTTCGGCCTCAGAATATAAAGATACAGGTCCTCCTGGCGTGTCCGCTTATAAAGCACCTTGTCCGCTTGAGCGATCAACTGCCCCGCCGGGGTCAGATAAGAATCGCCCGTGGCGCAATCGGAACAGGCCGCCGATGCACAACAGAGGAGCGTAACGAGAAAGGCATTGAGTAGAGTAGTTTTCATCGGGACGACTGGAGCGTATCCGCCAGCCCGTGACTCTCATAGGGGCCATTTGCCCCCTTGTATTGGCCTTGATTTTGTTGGAACAACTGAACCCGAATGCCCTAAAATTGCCGCAAATCGAAATCATTTTGCTCCGACGCCTTCTATTCCTCCTCTTGACCGGTTCCCCGCTGATTGCTGCCGAGCCGCTGGTTTCCATCGCCGCGATCCGCGCCCTCTCACCCCAGGAGGCGTCGTTAGAAGTGCCTGTTCATATCGAAGGGGTTGTGACTTACTGCGAGCCTGGATACTGCGATCTTTTCGTGCAGGACGCCACGGCTGGCAGCTACGTGGAAGCTCGATCACTCTTGCCGCACATGAAAATCAGAGCCGGGGATCGCCTTCGAATCGACGGGGCGACCCGGCGGGGCGGGTTTTTCTCCGACATCGTAGCGAAGAAGATCGATGTCCTCGGAAACGAACCTCTTCCCGCGCCCCGGTTGCTCAAGGAAGACGAACTGCTTGCCCCTTCAGTGGACTCCCAATGGCTGGAACTTCCCGCCGTGGTGATCGGCGTCGAAAATGACGGTTTGGGACAAACCTTGAGTCTTGTCCTTGAGGTGCATGGTTGGAAGCTGAAAGCGGAAGTCCCGCGCGACGAAAACTCCGAGCAAAATGTCGCAAAACTGATGCAGCGCGCCGTTCGGTTTCGGGGCGTCGCTGGGACCGTATTCAACCAGCAGATGCAGATGGTGGACCGCTTCTTTTATGTGCCGTCGATCGACCAGATCAAACCCACGGATGCACTGTCGCTCATGGCGGCGGCTCCTCTTCGCGCGACCAGCGACCTGTTGCGCTACGATGACGCGGTTCACACGGTTGTAAGGGTGGAGGGAGTTGTCACTCACGCCACTGAAAGGGAATTTTATTTGCGCGATGGCAGCGGCAGCGTGCTCGTCCAGAAGCCACAAACGAAAACAGTTCGCCCGGGCGATCGCGTGAGAGCGGAGGGATTTGCGGCCATTGCTCCGTTTCGCCCAATGCTGCGGGCGCGGACGGTTGCCGTGCTCGGGCATACGGAGCTTCCTATTCCGCACCCCCTTGATCTTAACAATCAAAAGCTCCCTTTGCTTCAAGCGGAACTGGTGACCCTGGAAGCGGACTTTCTCACTCGGCGCGACAGCCCGGGGGAGGTGTTGTTGCAATGCTGTAAAGGAGACCGGTACTTTGAGGGGACACTCTCAGGTTCTGGCATCGTGCCCAAGAGTCTCGTCAGGGGTGATCATGTGCGACTCACGGGGATCTGCGAATTGACCACGACGCGCCCAATGCCGCGGCCCGACTGGGTGGACGGGTTCCGCTTGCGCCTGCTCGAATCCGCTGGAATCGAGATCCTGCACCATCCGCCGTGGTGGACACTGCAACGGCTGATGATCGCGCTGGGAGTCGCCGCTACTCTGGCGTGCGGATTTCTGGGATGGATCTGGATGTTGCGCCGCCGGGTTGCGGAGCAAACAGAGATCATCGGCGCGCAATTCCAGCGGGAGGCTATCCAGGGGGAACGCCAGCGCATCGCCCGGGAGTTGCACGACACCGTCGAGCAGGGGCTCAGTGGTTTATCGATGCAACTCGGCAGCATTTCAGGCGAAATTTCCCGCAGAACTCCAAGCAAGATAGAGGAAACGATCGAGCATGTTGAAGCCATGCTCAACCTCGCACAAAAGCTACTTCATTATTGCCGAAAGGAGGCGCGCATCTCAATCCACGATCTTCGGTGCATTGAACTCGAACAGAGGGGACTTCCAGGCGCCCTCCGGGAATTGCTCCCGTCCATTGCCCAGCAATCCGGGGCGAAATTTGATCTGGTCGTTTCCGGCGACCCTCACCCTCTGGAGACCACGGTTGAAAACCACCTGCTTCGAATTGCACAGGAGAGCGTTGCCAACTGTGCCCAGCACGCCGCCCCGAGCGAAATCGCCGTTGGCCTCCACTACACTTCCAGTGATGTCACTCTCGAAATCCGGGATAATGGTTGTGGATTCCCCCCGACCGCGCCACCTCCGGAGGGACATTTCGGCATTCTCGGCATCCGCGAACGAGCCAAGAAAATTCGCGCCAAGCTTGCCATCGAAAGCGCACCCGGCAACGGCACCACCGTCCGGGTTGTCCGCCCAACACCCAAACAACCATGAAACCAAAAACCCGTATTTTAATCGTGGACGATCACGCGGCCTTGCGCCTCGGCCTGAAGCAAGCCATCAAATGCCATCGCGACCTCGCCCTGGTCGGTGAAGCAAGCGACGGCGATGAAGCCATCGAGTTGTACCGCGCTCACCGCCCTGATGTCGTAACCATGGACTACAAGCTGCCGGGAGCAAATGGCGTTTCAATCACGGCCGCCATCCGTACAGAATTTCCCGATGCCCGCGTGCTCCTGCTCTCGATCTACGAGGGCGACGAGGACGTCTGGCGGGCCACCCAGGCGGGCGCCGCCGGTTATGTTGCCAAGTCCGCGGAAATCGAAGAAATCATCACTGCCATCCGCGTGGTGGCCGAGGGCAAGCCCTATTTTTCCAGCGGTCTTGCCGAGAAAGTCGCCAAGTGCCGCACGGAAGACAGGCTGTCGCCAGGGGAATTCGCCGTCCTGCGGGAAGTCGTCTTCGGGCGCTGCAACAAGGAAATCATGGCCAGCCTCCAGTTAACGAAAACCACCGTGAAACGCCGCCTGGAGAACATCTTCGCGAAACTTCACGTCCTTGACCGCACCCAAGCCGCCAATGTCGCCATCCAACGCGGGATCGTTCATCTCGATGAAATGTGAAGACATCTGGAATGGCGCTCGCCGCGGTTGCAGTTTCAAGCTCGTACAAGTGCATGCCCGCCAAATTTGCTGTTCCCGTGTCCTTTGGGAAGACGCCGGAGAGTGCCCGGAAAGAAGCTGAACTGGCGCTATGAAGAAGTGGCCGATCTACCAGCGAGACCGAAGGATGATTGGGCACGCTTCTGCGAATTTGACGATATCCAGGGCCGCGAACTGTTGACGCAGTATGGAAAAAAGACCGCACCAACGGCTGGTATGGCGCCTATGCAATGCCCGAGGGCAGCGCCTTGGTTTCGCGGGTCGAAGAGAATCTACCGGTCATTCGTGAAATGCTGAGACGCGGTTAACTCGCATCTTGAACGCGGGTGTCCGGCTCCAGTAATCGCGCTTGGAATACGCGTTGACGAACGTCTCCAGGATGGTCGGCGTGGGTTTTGTCGGGATTTCCTCGGCGGAATGGCCCAGGAGGGTCGTCTGTCTTTTGAGGTTTTCTTTGGCATGGTCGAGGTCTGGAGCGTCGCAGATTCTGAATACTAAGGCAAAACCTGTTCTTCGCTCGTGGAACGATCAACTGCCCCTTCTGGCCTGACCCGTCCTTAACCAAATGGAATCCAAAGAGGACCACAGAGCGCAGGATTTTTCAGAAGTCGATTTCAAGAAACTCCGAATCATGACGAAAAAACGGTTGCAATATCGTGTTTAAGGCTGGAATATGCCCTTGTTTCAGCTGTCACACCCGAAATAAACGTCACTATGCTCATCCGATTCACCATCGAAAACTTCCTCTCTTTCGGCAAAAAGACTGAGTTTAGGGGATTTGCCACAAGGGAGATGCACCACCGCGACCGCACTGCTGCCGGACCGTTGCCGGGACTTAAAATCCTGCCCATTGCCGCCATCTACGGCCCGAATGCTTCGGGGAAGACCAACCTCTTCAAAGCCCTACAATTGGTCCAAGAGTTGGTAGTGCAGGGCACACGCGCCGGGGAAAATATTTCGGTGCAACCCTTCCGCCTAAAGCGAGCACGGTTGTCACAACCGTCACGCTTCAGCCTAGAATTTCTGGCTGCGGGCAAGGTGTACCTTTATGAGTTTGCAGCAACCGGCGGCGAAATAGTTGAGGAATCGCTAACGGAAATCCGTGTAGCATCAGCGCAAATGGTTTTTTCCCGCAAGACGGGAGCAAGTGAACCCAATTTCAACTTTGGCCCAGCACTGAATGTCACGAACGACAAGGAATTGCAGTTTCTTGAATTTGTCGGAAAGGGCACACGAAGCAATCAACTCTTCCTGCACGAAGGACTGGATCGCGATGTAAAGCAACTCAAACCGGTAGTAGATTGGTTCCGGAGGACATTACTGCTGATTGATCCCCGGTCGGAGCATGCGGCTCTTGGCTTGCACATGCACGCACAGGAGCGGTTCCGCCAGTTTTGCACGAATGCAATCCAAAACATTGGCGCAGGTATAGAATCGCTTGGGACCGAAGTCGTGACATTGGAGGAGGCGGCACTTCCCGATGTACTAAAAGAGAAAATCCGCGCACAAATCACAGATGAGAACGGAATGCTGATAAGCGCACCTAAAGGGCAGCGCTATTACGTAGCAAGGTTTCGTGGCGAAATACGCGTCGCAAAAGTAGTGAGCTTTCACGCTGGATCAGATGGGAAGCCGGTTCGGTTCGAGATTCCCGAGGAATCGGACGGGACGCAGCGTTTTATTGATCTCCTGCCTGCTCTACACGAACTCGGATCAGAAGAGAGTGAAAAGGTCGTTTTTGTGGACGAACTGGATCGCAGCTTCCACAGCGGACTGACTCGGACGATCATAGAGAGCTTTCTATTTGAATGGGAGCCGAATTCTCGCGCTCAACTGATCTTCACCACGCATGACGCGACATTGATCGACCAGGAGCTTTTCCGCCGCGATGAACTGTGGCTCGTGGAAAAGAACCAAGCCGGTCAGACTGAGTTGAAGGCGGTTAGCGATTATCAAGTGCGCAGTGACAAGCGCTTGATGAACGATTACCTACAGGGCCGTTTCGGAGCGGTCCCGCCGGGGCGAATGTTGCGACTGCGCTCCCTTTCAAAACCAAAGAAAGTGATTAAGGAATAGGTAATGGCCAGAAACCGCTACAACTCCAGCCGTTCAAACCACGTGAAGCCCAAGAAGTTCATCGTGGTGGCGACAGAGGGCCAGAAAACTGAGCGCATCTACCTTGATCAGTTCAAGCCATCGCGCGACTCAACGGTGCAACTCAAGGTGCTGCAAAACTGGAACCATAAAACGAAGCCACGAGACGTTCTTAAGAAGCTCAAAGCGTACAAGAGCAATACTTACATTGGCCCTGAGGATGAACTGTGGCTTATGATTGACCGTGATAGCTGGGACGAAGTCGAGTTGAACGAAGTCGCAGCGGAGGCAGCGAGCCTGGGTTTCCACATGGCGCTCAGCAATCCAAGCGTTGAGTTTTGGTTTTACCTGCATCTGCGTGACAACCGGTCATTCAATCATCGGGATTAACTTCCGCCGGAATTAGAGAAACTGCTTGGGAGTTACGATAATGGAAACTACGATGCTGCGCGCATCGCCAAAGGCGTGGATGATGCGATCCGTCGCGCTGCGAAGCTCGATACCATGCCGAATGAGGCGTGGCCGAAAGAGCAAGGGACGCATGTCTACCGCTTAATGAATAAAATTCTTGGGCGAAAACGCTCACCGAAAAAACTTCGTTCAAGCCGGGGGCGGCGCATTCCTCGCCGATAAGGCATGCTCGCACTGCCCAGCTTATCCCTGCATAATCCCGAACCAGGCGGTGGCTTCGTCCCCGTGGACCGCTTCCAGGTAGTGGCGGCGGACGATGACGCCGGAGTTCCCCATCTCCAACGCGACTTGATCGACGCTTTTGACCTGCGCCACCCGGTAGCTGCCGTAGGAGTGGCGAAGCGCGTTATGGCGCCACTTAACGTCGACCTTGGTGGCGATCCGCCGGAACGCTTTGTCGGGGATCAATTCGATGATTGGGCCTGTCCGTTCAGAGAAAGGTTCCAGCCATGCCCTGAGATTTGGGCTGAGGGGGATCAACCGCCGCAGGCCCGTCTTGCTTTCAGTGACTTCGATCACGGATTGCCCAAACCGAACGTTTGCCCACTGAAGCCGAGAGATTTCCCCCTGGGAGCGGACACCGGCGAATCCACAGATTGCGAGCGCCGGGCGGATGTTGTCCGGGGCGGCGTTGAGCAACTTGCGCATTTCGTCGGGAGAGAAGATCGCAATTTGCGCCTGGCGGCGGATGACGGGGGTGTCGACCATCTCGGCCTCAGTTCGGAGGTCTCGCGGGAGGAATCCCTCTCGGCGGGCAAATCGCCACAGGGTAACGAGTGCATCGCGCATGTTCTTTCGGTTCCTGGGGGGACCCGCCCTGCGTTTCGACAAATCGCCGAATCTCAAGTTCTGAAATCTCGCGGAGCTTCCGGGGGCCGAATGCGGTCTCCACCTTATCCAGCCGGTATTCAATCCGTTCGATGTATACCCGGCTGACGCCGTCTGCCTTGCGGTCTGCCACGAATCGTTTGATCAGAGACGCGACATCGATCGGTTCTCCCACGGTTCGTTTGGCATGATCGGCGGCAACTTGGAGGATCGAGGCCCCATTCAGGACCAACTTTGCCCGTGCCCACTCCTGGCAGGCAACTTCAAGCGGCGTGTCTCCACAGATCGCCACTGCCCTTCGATATGCCGCCGCTCGTTCCGCGTTCAGCGTCATGGCCCCCACTTCGCCGGCTGCCAGCCGGTCTACCGTGAGTCGACCGTTTACCTCGGCGGCCTCAAAATCAGAGTAAGTCTGGCGTTCGGTCTGGCCCTTCTCGTGCCAGCGAACCTGAAATCGAACCCGCCCGCCGATGGCCATTTTATAGACCGTGACGACCGAGCCGCCGGAGCGGATTTTGAACGGAAATTTGGGCTTCGCCATGCCGAAAAGAATGGCTCATTTTCAAATATCTTTCAAATCTTAAGCCCGCTGAACCCCCGATTGCTCCTAAGTGCCAGAGTATCAGGCACTTGGAGGCGAGGGGAGTTGAACCCCTGCGCCGCGCCTGCGTAAACCCCTCTAAAAATGCTGTATATGCACTTCTTATGCACAGCTTTTCCTTTTCTGCATGAATCCCGAGCGTTTTTTCGAAACGACGTAGTAATGGGCCAACCAGCCACGAAGTGATCAAGGGTTGCCACAGGCTCATTCTTTCACGCCCGCTTCCCTGGCACACTCAAGGAACTGCTGGCCGAGGGGAGACAGTCCGCTTTTCAGCCAGGCGGCGATTACGATCAGCGGAGGAGGCGGGGGCGATAGGCGCGTAAGCTTCAGGCGCGGACCAACGATGCAGGCGATCGATTCCGTCACCACGGCGGCGCCGTTGCCGGATTCGACGGCGGCGATCAGGCTCGATATGCTGTCGTGTTCTTCCGCGATGCGCGGCTTGATCCCGGCGGGGGCAAAGATCGCCTCCAGGAGTTCCTCGTAGTCGGGATACTCCATTCGGTTGAGGCCGATCAATGGAACCTGGGCGAGTTCGGCGAGCTTGACGGAGCGTTGCCGGGCGAAGGGATGCTGGGGAGCCACGGCCAGGCACATGGCAACCTTTGTCAGTTTCTCCGATTGCAGGCCGCGCATCGACGCCGGGTTTGAACACACCATGAGCGCGATCTGCAATGTTCCCGCACGCAGACCGGCCTGCATTTGCTCGGTGGTGAGATCGTGCAGTTTCACGCGGACTTTCGGCATTTCGGCCTGGAAGGCCCGCAGGGTCTGCGGCAGGAGACGCACGGTCGGTGACATGGCGTAACCGACATGGAGTTCCTCCCCTCCGAAGGCAACCGCGCGCGCGGTTTTCACCGCTTCTTCGACGCGTTGCAAAACGGCGCGCGATTCGGCAAGGAAGCTGCGACCCGCTTCGGTCAGCCGCACGGACTTGGCGCTTCGCTCCAGGAGCAGGAAGCCGAGGTCGTCCTCCAGATCGCGAATCTGCCGGCTCAATGCCGGCTGGGAGATGTGCAGCCGCAATGCGGCGCGCGAGACGTTTTCCTCCTCGGCGACGGCCACAAAATAGCGGAGATGACGGAGTTCCATACCTCCCGAGCATACTCAAAAGTTATGCTGAGGCAAGAAACACGGTCTTTCCCAGCAATACCCAACCTGTGGGATGCTTTGCCCATGAAGATTCGAAAAGCAAATGAACGCGGACGGGCCAGCCTCGGGTGGCTCGATACCCGGCACACTTTCAGTTTTGCCGATTACCACGATCCGCGTTGGATGGGCTTTCATAGCTTGCGCGTGATCAACGACGATCTGGTGATGCCGGGCAAGGGATTTGGAATGCATCCGCACCGGGACATGGAAATCGTGACCTATATCCTTCGCGGGGCGCTGGAGCACAAGGACTCGATGGGCAACGGGCGCGTGATTCAAGCCGGTGAATTCCAGTACATGGCTGCCGGGACCGGAGTGCATCATAGCGAATTTAATCCCTCGCCCGATGAACCGGTGCATCTGCTTCAAATTTGGATTTTACCAGACCGCAAGAAAGTGACTCCGCGCTATGCTGAAAAGTCCTTCGCGGACGCACCCGCCGGGGAGTTCCATCTGGTGACGAGCAAGACCGGGCGTGACGGGTCCATTGCAATCCACCAGGACGCCGACCTCTGGCTCGCGAAGCTGGTCGCGGGGGATCGCGCCACGCACCAACTCGGACTCGGTCGCCACGCCTGGATTCATATCGCGGAGGGCGAGGCGGACCTCAACGGCACTCGCCTCTCGGCAGGCGATGCCGCGGCGGTCGACGGGCACACTGCTATTGAACTCATCGCCGCAAAGCCGTCACAAATCCTTCTCTTTGATCTCAACTAAACCAACCAACACACAACATTACACTATGAAAACACTGCAACTTCTCTTTAAGACAGGTTCCGGCTTTGCGCCTTTGGTCGCGCGGCTCACCCTCGGCCTCATCATGTTCCCGCACGGCGCACAGAAGGCGCTCGGCTGGTTCGGTGGCTATGGCTTCACCGGCACAATCGGCTTCCTGACCGGAACCATGCACATCCCCGTGGCGCTGGCGTTTCTTGCGATCGCGGCGGAGTTCGCCGGCTCGCTCGGGTTGATCACCGGATTGCTCAGTCGCGTGGCCGCTTTCGGGGTTGCCACGGTCATGGCCGTTGCCATTTTTACCGTGCATGCGCCGAACGGGCTGTTCATGAACTGGAGCGGAGCCCAAAAGGGTGAAGGTTATGAATATCATCTCCTTGCCATCGGCCTCGCGCTCATCGTCATGATTTATGGCGCAGGCAAAGCATCGCTGGACGGCCTTATTGCCCGCCACCTGGCGACTGGGAAAGCGGAATCGAACTGAAACTCCAAAGCATGCCTGCAAACATACCAACGCCCCCGATGGGGCCAAATGTCAGGATTGGTCACGTTCATTTGAAAGTGGCCGATCTGGAACGGGCGCTGACTTTCTATCGCGATGTGCTGGGCTTCGAACTCACGCAACGCCTCGGGACGCAGGCCGCGTTCCTATCCGCCGGCGGCTACCACCATCACCTGGGCCTCAATACCTGGGAAAGCGCGAACGGCGCGCCGCCCCCGCGCGGAACGACGGGCCTGTATCATTTCGCCATCCTATATCCGACGCGGGCCGAATTGGCGGGTGCTGTCTCTCGCGTCTTGAACGCGGGTGTCCGGCTCGACGGAGCGGCGGATCACGGCGTGAGCGAAGCCATTTACCTGCGCGATCCGGACGGCAACGGCGTGGAGCTTTATTGGGACAGGCCCGAAGACCAATGGCCGCGCACCGCGGAGGGTTCGCTCTCGATGTTCACGAAGCACTTGGATCTAAATGACTTGCTCGCGGAAGTTCAGATGGCTTCATAATGGCGTGACGGTAAAATGCACGCGTGAACACCCCCGAACGAACGAGCGCCGCGGCGTTTCTCCGCTACGCCACCGGTGAAGTGCTGGCGGATAGCGCCTCCCTCCACTGGCGGGGGCTTTATGTGCGGCGCTTTCGGTTTCCGCGTGTCGTGGACACCTTTCTTGTGCCCGCCACAGCCGAGCCGTTGATCTCCTGCGTCTTCCGGGGTTCGGCGGAGTTTCAGGAGCGCGAGGTCGGCGGGGCCTGGCTGGCTCGGCGGCTCCAGCGCGGGGACATCTTTGTCACGCGCTCGACGACGCCTTACGAACTGCGCTGGAGTTCGCCCGCTGGGGAGGAACTCGACTCGATTGTGATCCACCTGGCGTTGGATGAATACCTGGCCGCCTTGGAAGCGGTCCATCCGGGCAAGGCGGATGAGGTGGAGGTCGTCGATTTTTTCGGACGCGACGAGACGCTTGCTCACCTGTGCCTGGCGTGTGTCGAGATGCTGGCGACACGGGTGCCGGGAGATTCGAAGCGAGTCGCCGCTTTCGTGCCGCTTTTGGCGGCCTGCCTTGTCGAGAAATACACTTGCGCCGCTTCCGGGAAGCTCGACTTCCGCGGCGGCCTGCCGATCCGGCAAATTCGCAGAGTGGAAGATTATGTGCGCGAGAATCTGGCGGAGGCTATCTCCATCGAGGCGCTGGCCGAGCGGGTGGATCTCAGTCCGTTCCACTTTTCCCGAGTTTTCAAACAGGCAACCGGGATGACGCCGTTGCAATTCGTCACCCGCGAGCGAATCGCACGCGCGCAACAACTCATTCGGGAGACTTCCCGCAGCCTCATCGAGATCGCCCTGGAAGTCGGCTACACGAGCCCAAGCCATTTCGCTCAGATCTTCCGGCGGGTGACGGGCGTGACGCCTACGGAGTTCCGCGGCGCCCTGTAGGAAGGCCCGGTTGTTTCAATTTCGCAAGATCGCGACAGACGCCGCACGAACGCGAGAGCAGGGCCGCGCGTTATCCCCTATGGTTCTCCTGTGCCCGGACGATTCGGAGCACACGAAACCAAAAAACATCACGCAGAAAAGCACTCAATTTATGCAAAAACGCAAACTTGGAAACAGCAACCTGAAAGTGTCCGCCCTTGGCCTTGGCTGCATGGGCATGAGCTTTGGCTATGGTCCGGCCGGCGAGAAAAAGGAGATGATCTCCGTGATCGAGGCGGCCGTGGAACGCGGCGTCACGTTCTTCGACACCGCCGAAATCTACGGTCCGTTCACCAACGAAGAACTCGTGGGCGAAGCGCTCGCTCCGTTCCGCGCGCGGGTGGTCATCGCCACCAAGTTCGGATTCAAAATCGAGAACGGAAAACAGGCGGGCCTGGACAGTCGCCCGGAGCACATCAAAGAAGTCGCCGAGGCGTCGCTGAAGCGCCTCAAGACAGACGTGATCGATCTCTTCTACCAACACCGGGTCGATCCCGACGTGCCGATTGAAGAGGTCGCCGGCGCGGTAAAAGAATTGATTCAGGCGGGCAAGGTAAAACACTTCGGCCTCTCGGAAGCAAGCGCGCAGACGATTCGGCGCGCCCACGCCGTCCAGCCTGTCACCGCGCTTCAGAGCGAATACTCGCTCTTCTGGAGAGAGCCGGAAAAGGAGATCATTCCGACGCTTGAAGAACTCGGGATCGGCTTCGTCCCCTTCAGCCCGCTGGGAAAGGGGTTTCTCACCGGAAAAATCGACGAGAATACCACTTTCGACGCGGCCGATTTCCGCAGCGTGGTGCCTCGTTTTGCGCCCGAGGCCCGAAAAGCGAATTTCGCTTTGGTGGACCTGCTCAAGCAGATCGCCGCGGCGAAGAAAGCGACCCCTGCCCAAATCGCGCTCGCATGGCTGCTCGCGCAGAAGCCGTGGATTGTTCCGATCCCCGGCACTACGAAAGTCCATCGCCTGAACGAGAACGTCGACGCTGTGGCCGTCGAACTGACGCCGGACGATCTCCGTGAAATCGACACCGCGGCCTCGAAGATCGCGCTCCAGGGGGAACGCTACCCGGCGCACTTGCAGAAGCTCGTGGGCCGCTGAAACCCGCAGCGCCGCCAAACCGCATTCAGGCACATCACAGGAAAATCCATGAACAAACTTCGCCTCACCGAGAACGCCGTGAAAAACCACGAGGCGCTTTTGCCGAAGCACGAATCCAAACTGCAAAAAACGGACCCGGAATTCATCGAGCTTTTCGACAACTGGGCGTTCGACGAAGTCATCAGCCAGAGCAGCCTGGACGCCAAAACCAGGGTGATGCTGATTCTGGCATCGACGATTGCCTCCCAGGCGCTCGGCGAATACAAAGTCATGCTGGGCGCGACGCTCAACGTCGGCTTGACGCCGATCGAGATCAAAGAAGTCCTCTATCAATCCGTCCCCTATGTCGGCGTGGCGAAGGTCGTCGATTTCTTGCATGCGACCAACGAAGCGCTGGAAAACAACGGGGTCAGCCTGCCCTTGGAAGGCCAGTCCACGACGACGCCCGAGACGCGCTTCGAGAAGGGACTCGCGGTGCAGAAGGCCGCGTTCGGCGAGGCGATCGACAAGATGCGCAGGGAGTCGCCTGAGGACCAGCGGCACATTCAGGACTTTCTCGCGGCGAATTGCTTTGGCGACTACTACACCCGCGACGGGCTGGATCTCAAGACAAGGGAGTTGCTGACCTTTGCCATGCTGATCTCGCTGGGCGGCTGCGAACCGCAGGTCAAGGGACACGTGAGCGGCAACCTGAAGGTCGGCAACGACCGCGCCCGCTTGATCGATGCCGTCACCCAGTTGCTTCCCTACATCGGGTATCCCCGCACACTCAACGCACTGCGGGCGATCGACGAAGTGGTTCCGCGCTGATCAACCCCGGGGGGCTTGCCCGGTGCGATCCGGGCTGAGGCGCGTCCGTGTGAAGCGTTTCAGACGAGGGGCAAAGGAAATTTCAGGGTCTCGCGGTCGATTCGGTGAGCGGACGCAGCAAACCGGCAACCCACGCGGGCGCGTAGCGTAAGTCTTTGCGAACGGAACCGCAGTCTTCCATGGTAATATGGCGGCGGAGAACGGCAACGGTCCTTTCGTTCACCTGATCCTGTCCGAGATAGCGAAGCGCCTGGATTAGCGTGCCACTCTTGCGACCCGCGGTTGCCATATTTCGAGGGGTTGTATGCTGGAGAATAATCTCCTGCTTCCCGATCTTCACCTTCCGGGCGGGACCGTCGGTCAGAAAGACGATCCGCGAAGGAACCTGCTCGGATAGGCCGAGCACGTTGGCGGCGTAGGCTCCCGTTGGCTGGAGTCGGATGGCATCGCGAACCACCAGCGCCCGGGCGATGGCATCGGCGGACGGGGCTACGGTACCGAGCACAGGATGCTTTACCGGGTAGTCGTAGAGTCCGCGGGCGAGTTGCCGGATGACTCCCGCAGCCTTAAAGCGCTTTAGGGCGGAGGCGACCGCGTCCCGGCTTCCGAGATCCGCCAAATGCGCAGGCGTAAACACCCAACCCTTCCCATGGCCATAGATACGGCTGAGAGCTTTGGCTTCGGTAGATGCAGCGTGTTTTGGCATGAAGCGTTTGACACAAATCCTACCTCGTTTTTGTGTCAAGGAAAGTCATTTCTCACCACACCATCGAGCATTTGAAGCGAACAGCAGACACTGTGGCGACCATGGCCCCTCTGGACTGACGTGCGGGACAGATTGCATGGGGGGATCGCGGGGGGCGGCGGAGAAGTTCCTGGATGGGCAGACCGACGGCAGGCTCTCTCGACAACGACATGGTGCATCAGGGGCATCTTGTGGCCTATGATAGACTCAGCGGCCCGAGAAAAACAAGGCTCTCGCTATCGTTCGCATGCTTTCGGACCTGATCAAGACCGGGCGTATACGGTTGCTGTCAGCGGCGTTCTGAAAACCGGAGAAAACCGCCGGTGTGGAACACGGATGTGGAACGCCATCTTCTTCCTCATGTTCAGCCAAAAATGCTTCTTCCCTCCGTTTTCATCCCCGTATCGCCCTACTGTGAAGCAGATTCCGTACCTGATTACCGTACGGTTTTCAAACCGGCCAGTTTCTCCGGTTTTTTCACCGCCGCTCGCACAAAGTGCAGAAAGCGGCCGAGCTGATGGTCCGTTTGGGCCTGAAGGATCACGGTTATCTTTATGTGAATATCGACGATGGCTGGCAGGGGGCACGCGGGGGCAATGATAACGCCTTGCAAGCCAACGAAAAGTTCCCGGACATGAAAGGCCTTTGCGAGAAAATTCACAAGCTGGGGCTGAAACCAGGCATTTACTCCACCCCTTGGATGACTTCGTATGGAAAGCTTCCAGGCAGCACCGCGGCAACGCCGGATGGAAAATGGAGCAAGGACAAGATCGAGTTTAAAGTCGGCCCCTGCTCGTTCCTGAACCAGGATGCCAAACAGTGGGGGGAATGGGGCTTCGACTATTGCAAGTGGGACTGGCATTTTCATAAACCCAATGAAATCATCGCCGTCTCGGAAGCCCTCAAGCAATCCGGGCGCGACATGCTCTGCGGCCTCTCCAATCGCGCCGTGTTTGAGCACGGCCAGACCTATGTGAAATACGCCAACTCCTGGCGCACCACCAACGATCTGCTTTCGCACTGGGTCTTCCTCGCCACGATCGCATTCGCCCAGGATCAATGGGCTCAATTCGGCGGCCCAGGCCATTGGCTGGACCTGGACTCACTGCTCATGGGATTTGCCTGGGGCAAGCCGGCCAATGTGACCCCCGACGAACAATACCTCCAGATGAGCATGTGGGCCTTGACGTCGGCTCCGCTGTGGATAAGCTGCGCATTTGAAAACATCGATGAATTCACCCTCCGACTGCTGACTAATGACGAGGTCTTGGATATCGACCAGGACCCGCTGGGAAAACCGGCTCGCAGAAAGTTGATGCGCGGGCAATTCGAAGTCTGGGTGAAAGATCTCCAAGACGGCTCCAAGGCGGTTGGGTTCTTTAATCGAGGCCGTGAACCGATGAATGAAACCATCGATCTCAAAGAAATAGGCCTGAATGGAAAACAGAGCGTTAGAGATTTGTGGAAAAGAGCCGATCTGGGCGCCGTGGAAGGGAAGATCACGATCACCCCTGCACCCCACGGAGTTCAGCTCTACAGGATCACCCAAACTCAAGCCGTTCACTAAACCGCCCGCTGACGAGCAATCGATAATTCTAAAAAGTCATTCTGAAACTGAAAGAGCTACAACCATGCAACACCTCAAAAACAAATTTTTCAAAATTCACACCCTCCTGGTAATGGCGCTAGCGGCGGCGGCATCGATCAAAGCAGAGCCGGTCGTGGTCTCCGTGAAAACAACCCAACCCGGCGCGGAGATATCCCCGCGCTTGATGGGGCTAAGCTATGAAACCAGTTTGCTGCGTCCCGGCCCGAATGGCGTTCGCTATTTCCGCCCCGAGAACAAAGCGCTGGCGACCGTTTTAAAGACCATTGGAATCAAAATCCTGCGCGTCGGCGGTTCCGCAGTAAACTCGACCAAGCAGCCAATGCCCAGCGAGGACGACATCGCGAGCTTTTTCGATTTTGCAACTATGCGCTATACAGTGCGAATTTGAGTGCCACAATCACACTGCTCTTCCTGGAGCAGAACTGGGCATGAATGAGAACAAAATCCCGGGATTTTGATTTTCAGTTTTGTGGGGTGAAAATTTCCTGACCCAGGTCTTCCGGAAAGGACATGCAACGAGGACTGGGCACTTAACCTGGTCCAGAATTTGCCGGCTTCTCTTGAGAAACAGCCAGCTCAGAAACCTCGGATGCCACGCCACTCCAGTTATCACTGCTTCGGCTTGCATGGAATCGGCTTTCTCGGAAATCCGCTCCACAGGATCGCCCTCGCAAACAAAGACGTGGGCAGGAACCTTCAATTTCATTCTCCTCAGCAGATATCTAAGGAACCCTTCCGTCTCTTCCATCAGCTCATAGACCAACTTCGCCCGCGGTATTCCGTGGCGCTCGCTTGCAATATTCAGCTGCACTACGTTCATCACAAGCAACGAAACTCCCGTTTGTTCCGCTAGTTTTCCAGCCAACGAGATCAATGTGGAAGCGTTTCGCAATGCGCCAACTGCCACAATCATTTGTCTCTCATTTGCTCGGTCTGTTCGGTTTCCACGACCTTCCTCTGCGTTTCTTTCGACCGATGTAGAGAGAGGGCTACTCGTGAGAATCGACTGCCTTGGACGTTCTAAGAGAGCATTCAATTTCATGATTCAAACGTGGATGAATCCTGAGCAATGCGTGAATTAAATGCGGCCCGAAACCGGTTAAAAATTCATAAAGGGAGGCATGCATGAACTCCTGAAGTTTCTTCCGTTGACACGCCGCGCCGGGCATGGCGCAAGGCCTTTTCATCACCCGCTTCACCGTCGCCGAGGTTCTTCAGATCCAGGCGAAGGCGAAAGTGTACCTGCTTGAGGGCAAGACCCTGATGCAATGGACCGATAGCGGCTCGCAGGCCATCAAGCAGTTTGCGATGCCGATAAAAGAAGTGCTGGAGGAATGCGCGTACGCCCTGCGCATTCTCGATCCCGCCACTTACGGACCTCGCCGGCGCGTTGCCCAATCGCGCATGCCTCCCTTCCTCCACAAATGAACCGTCTCTTCAAGCTCGCCTCCAAGTTTCTCTCTTTCGGCTGGTTTAGCCCGTATGAATCGGCCAACTGGTCGCCACGCCGTAGCCGCGTGCCGGGAGCGTACCCGGGCGATGCCAAGCGCGACTACACATCCGGGATTCGCAACGAACTGGTTCGCCGTTCACGCTACCTTTACAAGAATTCCGGGTTCGTTCGGGAGTTGGTCGGCAATATGACCGTCTACTCAACCGGGGACGGCATCAAGCCGCAGGCGCAATTCCCCACTTGAAATCACAGGGCGAACATTTATGTTGTAATATGTTGCGTTCCGCGAAATGATTTGCGTTTTCATGATCCACAGCCGCCTATTGCCCTCCATTCTCCTTGCCGCCCTTATGCTGCCCGGCGCAGAGTCGGAGTCGGCCACCCCTGCGAGTCCCGCGCCTCTCGAAGTGCGCGATGGGGTGTTCATGCGCAACGGCAAGAAGTACCGCGGGGTCGGGGTCAATTACTTTGACGGATTCCAGCGGTTGCTGGAGCATCCGGACAAACAGAAAGTGGAACCCCCGGAGTATGTCGCAGGGCTGTCGTATCTCAAGAAACGAAACATTCCGTTCATCCGGTTTGCCGCCTGCGGCTTTTACCCGATCGAATGGCGGCTGTTTCGCGATAACCCCGAACGTCATTTTGCTTTGCTGGACCGCTTTGTCGCGGAGGCGGAGTCTCGGGAAATCGGGCTGATTCCCGACCTGTTCTGGGCGTATTTCGCGATCCCGGATTTGATGGCGGAACCGATCTCCGCATGGGGCATGAAGGAAAGCAAGACCCGCGCGTTTATGAGGCGGTACACGGAAGCCTTCGTGCTGCGGTACCGCAACTCGCCCGCGATCTGGGCATGGGAGTTTGGCAATGAATACTCCAGTGAAGCCGATCTTCCGGGCCCGGTAAAAGCCGATCGTTGGGTGGTGCCTGGCCGTGGAACCGCAAAGCTCCGCACAAGAGCCGATCAACCCGGAAGCAGCGACTTCATCGACGCCTTCAAGGATTTTGCGGAAACGATTCGCCGACTGGATCCATGCCGCCCCATTATGACAGGCGATACGCTCCCGCGCTCAAGCGCCTGGAACCTGGCGCGCGGCAATGGATGGAAGCCGGACACGCGCGAGCAATGGAGCCAGGTGATGCTGCAGGCGAACCCGGAACCGGTGGACACGGTCTCGATTCATCTCTATCACCCGCATCGGGACGGGCAGTTCTCCGGCTATGGTCCGGCGCAAACGTCACTGGCCGATCTGATCGCGCTGATCGTGGAAAAAGCCCGGATCGTTAAGAAACCAGTATGGCTCGGTGAGTTTGGCCAGGCAATGGGGGAGACTGACCTGGCTCAACGCCGCGCCCAGGTCGACGCGTTTCTAAGGCTGATCGAGAAAGAGAAGATCGGCCTCGCCGCTTACTGGGTGTTCGATTCGCCAAATCAGGACGTCGCGGTATGGAACGCGGCACCGGGGAATCCAAATGAGTTTGTTTTCGATAAGATCGAGGCGTTCAACCGGCGTCTAGCCACTCCGACGAAGTAGTTTGCGAATTTCAAATATGACCAGAGCCATCCAATCCGATCTTCCGCCGCCGGCTGCGTCCATTGATTTCCCCTGGATCTGGGACGACTCCGAGCCTCGCGCCTATAATGCATGGAAGTGGTTCCGCCGGGAATGGGAGTGGAGCGGCGGGAAGGCGGAGTTTGCAATCACCGCGGATACCCGCTACCGGCTTTGGGTCAACGGCGAATGGATAGCCGACGGTCCCGTGCGCGCCTGGCCGGAGCATTACCAGGCCGACCTGCTGGACCTCACCGCCCACCTGCGTCCGGGAGTAAATGACATTCGCGTGCTCGTGCAGTTCTTCGGATGCGGCAATTTTCACGTCATTCCTCAACGGGCCGGACTGGCAGGAGTGTTGTTTCATAACGGCAGGGAAGCGCTCCGGACCGATGCGTCGTGGAGTGTGGCCGACGCCCCGGAATATATTCAAAACGCCCCGCGTATCTCCGTGCAGTTGCCGCAGGTCGAAATCTTCGATGCGCGGCCGATTGCTCCCGAACGCTGGCGGCCCGCGATTGCCCTGCAAGGTCCGTTGCCATGGAAGATTGACCGGTGGCGCGATGTAGCGTTTCCGACCCGGAACCGCGTCGAGATCGACGTGCCTCCAAAAGCCCGATGGCTGCGCAGTCGCGAACCGGTGTATTCCATTCCGCTGCTGCGCTTGCTCCATCCCGGAACCGTGACGGAATCGATCCGAATGAGCAAAGCAATGGGTTTGGCATCCATTGTGGAAGTGGCGGAAAGCGGCCTGTATCCGTGGTTTGTGGGGCAGGACTGGGAAGTCTTCGTGGATGGTGAGAAGATCGATCCGGCGGTGTGGCAAGCGTCCGTGGGAACGCATCATGTAGTGGCCGCATACGCCAGGCTCTTCGACGATCGCGTTGATTGCGCATTCGGTTTCCCGCAAGGACCGAGTCTGCTCTGGCGGCATCCGCTTGGAAATTCGTCCGCGGGCGCCGCGAAATGGATGTTTGTTCAGCCGGACGATTTGCGTTTCCAGGGTGACGACCATTACTGGCTCGGGCACCCGTCGGGTTTTCTCGATGAACTCGAAGCGCGGTACCGTTGTATCAAGGAAGAGTGGAGGAGCGCCACGTCCGGGCCTGACCCGTTTTCGAACTGGGTGTCGGTGGCCGGCGGAACGCTCGATGCGGACGCTTTGTTTTATTCAGACCCGGACGGCGATTTCCGAGCCCGCCAGCCGCTTGAAAACGCAACGCTGGAACAAAGCGAACTAGGGTGGATTCTGCCACCGCGGAACGGGTGCGACCTCGAGTTGCACTTTGATCTCGGCGATCAGATTGCCGGCTTCCACGAGTTGGACTTCGACGCTCCAGAGGGCGCGGTCATCGACGTGGCGCTGGTCGAGTTCATTCGCGAAGACGGAGTCATCCAGCACACCACCTCAAACCGCAACGGGTTTCGCTATATTGCCAGAGAAGGCCGGCAGCGCTTCCTCACCCGCCAGCGCCGTTCAGGCCGGCACCTCTTTCTTACAATCCGCGGCGCGACCGGGCCTGTGCAACTGCGGGGGCTGAGCGTTATCGAATCGCGCTACCCCGCCGAGAGTCCGCGTCCGTTTCGTTGCAGCGACGAAGGATTGACGCGGATCTGGGCGGCGGCGCACCGCACGATGCAACTCTCGATGGACGACGTTTACATCGATTCGCTTTACGAACAAACGCTATGGGTCGGCGACGCCCGCGTGGAGCAACTCTACGGTCTGCTGTCGTATGACGCCCGGGACATCTCCGTGCGGAGCATGCGCCTCGCCGCGGAATCGGTGTTTCGCGCGCCGATGGTCCTCTCCCAGGTCCCGAGTTGCTGGGAGAACCTGCTGCCCGTGTGGAGCTTTCTTTGGGTCGTTTCAGTGTGGGACTATTATTTTCACACCGCCGACGCATCGGTGCTGAGGGAGATGTGGCCGGCGGTGAAAAAGAATCTGCGCGGCGCTTCCTATCAGATGAACGAGCGCTGCCTGTTTGAGGCGCCATGGTGGAACCTCTTCGAATGGGCTCACGTTGACAACGAACAGCGCACCGTGCTTTATGTATCGCTCTTCTTCCTGGCCGCGGTGCAGGCCGCGCGCCGGATCGAGACCGTCGTGAACGACGGGGATGAACGCGGATGGCTGGAGTCGCTGGAGCGGCGGCTGCGCTGGGGAGTCGAAACAATGTGGGACGAGAATGAGGCGCTTTATCGTGAAAGCGTTCACCGCGACGGATCGCTCAGTGAACGCTTCAGCATCCACCCGCAGTTTCTCGCTGCGCTTTATGGCGCGGCGGCCCCGGAGCGCGGCGCGCAGTTGCTTAACAAGATCGCGCTCGCCGACGAGAAGATCGAGGGGCTCGCTTCGCCCTTCGCGTTACAGTTCTACTGCGAGGCGCTTGAAAAATTCGGCATGGAAACCGCCATCATGGATCTGTTTCGCCGCTATTTCGCACCGATGGTCGAAATTGGAACGACGCTCTGGGAGGCGCTCCCTGGCTCGCGCACCACGCCGCCCGGATTTCCCACGCGCAGCCATTGTCATGGCTGGTCCGCCTGTCCGCTCGATTTTCTGCCGCGCATCGTCCTCGGCATTCGCGCGGTGGAGCCGGGAAGCCGCAAGTTCGTCGTCAGCCCACAGCCGCATGGCTTGATCTGGGCGGAAGGCTGCCAGGCCACGCCGTTTGGACCGATCTTCGTTCGTTGGAAAATGGAAAACCAAAGCATGCATCTGGAAATCGAGCATCCTCCCGAATGCGAGATTGCTATCGGCGACGCCGCGCTGCAAGCAAACGCGCGGATTACAATTTCGAGGTAGCATCCGCCCCGTCTGAAGAGCATGAATGCTGCGTTACTGCATGATGTTACGAATCGTCAATCCGTCTCGCGTGGCGGCAGCCGGGGATGTTGGCCGTGAGCGCGCCACTCTCCCGTTTTGCCGGAAAGAACCCTATCGCGATCGAGCAAGAGTGTTGACACGACTCGAAATCCACGGTAACAACAGCGTGCAACCGATGAAATCCTCTGTATCCAACCCAGTTTTCGCTCCCGAGGTTTGGGCGCCCAATTTCGATCGCTCCGAACACCTGATCGAGCGGAGCGCGCATAATCCGGTCATCACGGCCAAGGATCTTCCGTTTCCCGCCGAATGTTGTTTCAATAGCGGCGCAGTCCGGGTTGGCGACGAGATTGTCATGATCCTGAACTGCTGGGATACCGAATGGGTGCCGCACTTCCTGGTGGCGCGCAGCCGTGACGGCATCCATTTTGACATCGGAAGCCGGAGCATCGCCTCGCCTCCAAATGAATACCCGTATGCCGGACGCCGCGAAGGCATTTTCGACACGCGCATCACGACTCTTGAAGGATGGCACTACATCACCTACAACGTGTCCTCCGGCCTTGGCGGACGAATCCGGCTGATCCGTACCCGCGATTTCGAGCAGTTTGAAGATATGGGGTTCATCACCTCCATCGATCATCGCAACTGCGTGATTTTCCCCGAGAAATTCGACGGATTGTACGCCCGCCTGGAGCGTCCCAATGGTGAAGGTTCCACCGGGGGCGATATTTACCTCTCTTACTCGCCCGACTTGATTTTTTGGGGCAAAACGGAATTGGTTCTACAAAAGGGGACCCGCTACTGGGAAAGCTGCAAGATCGGTCCCGGCGCGCCTCCGGTGAAAACGGAAGCCGGATGGCTGACGTTCTATCACGGCTGCCGCCAGCATATGAACGGCATTATGTATACGGCGGGCGTCATGCTCCTCGACTTGAAAAACCCAGGTCGAGTCATCGGCAAGATGCGCGCCTGCCTGATGTGGCCCGAGGAGGAATACGAGTTCCGCGGCAATGTTCCGCAAGTGGTGTTTCCCACGGCGGCGGTGAGGGGGGGGAACGCCGATGAACTCTTCGTCTATTACGGCGCGGCCGACAGTTCCATTTGCATGGCGAAGGCGTCCGTTGGCGGGCTGGTCGAGCGCTGTCTGGCTGATGGTCCCTGCCTGCCGGGGCAGCCGTAATCCTTCGCGGCTTTACTCATTTGGGGCGGGACCGGTGCTGCCGCGAAGGATCAAATCGCCTCCGACCGTCAACGTGGGATTGAGGTTCTGGCTGACGTTTTCCTCCAGGCGCCGATGGACGATGGCGGCTGCGTCATAGCCAATTCGCTCATACGGCACGCTCACCACGGTGAGCGGCGGGTTCACATAGGCGCACAGCCGTGAATCGTCGAAGGTGATAACGGATGCGTTCGTCGGAACCGCGATTCCGCGTGCCTGAAGTTCGTGCAACGTAGCAACGCCGGCTTCGTCGCTCATGGTGAGGAACGCGGTCGGCGGCTGTTTGCGATTCGTCACTGCCTGAACCGCGAGCGATGCGAATTCGAAGTCGTCCGCGGCGCCCCCGCCGAGCATCTCGTTGGTTACGATCAGGCCGGGGTCTTGCGGAACTCCCGCTTTCTTCAAGGCGTCGCAGTATCCGGTTCGGCGTTCGATGCCGATATCCAGACCGTGCAGCGTGTCCAAAAACGCAATTCGCCGATGGCCGAGGTGAATCAAGTGTTCCGTGGCCCGCTCGCCGAGTCCCTGGGCATTGGAGCGAATGGTCCATTGCCGCGCCTCGGAGGGCGAGGTCATGACGCAGCAATACGGAAAATTCTGCGTGTTGAGAGCGGCGAAATAACGGCTCTCTTTGGTGGTGTTCAAGAACACCGCGCCGTTGACGCCCCGCCGGCCAAGCACCCTTACCAGATCGCATGAGTTTAGCCGTTCCAGGTTATCTCCAAAAAGGGACAACTCAACTCCACGCTGATTGCAGTACCGCCAAACCCCGTCGAGCACGGAGTCAACATAGGCGGAAAAAAGACTGCGTTGTCCCGGCACCGTTTCAATCACAACGCAAATGTTGGTCGTTCTGGTTTCGAAGTTGCGCATCTGAAAGCCGATTTCGCTTGCGCGATTACGGATGATCCTGCGCGTTTCGATGCTGATTTCGGGGCGATTCCGCAACGCCCGGCTCACGGTGCCCGCGGTGACACCGAACTCCTCAGCGAGGGAATAAATCGACACGCCCTTTGGCTTGGGCTTTGGGTGCTTTGCCATAGATGGACAAGAGGTTGCCAAACCAGAGCGGAAAGCACAAGCGCAATGTTGCATGAACGTCATGCAACCGGGCCCATTTTCAGGATAACAGAGGCGGCGCCGTCAACTTGACGAGTTGGCCAGGAAGCAAGGTCACGCGCGAATGGCGCTAACTTAAGAAGGCTTACGGTGGGTGCGGGAGACACGAAAATGCTGAGGCGCGTCGGAAGCGAGTTCCGGGGAGCGCACCCGTCCCGGGTGCTGGTCGAGGCGTCCCGCCTCGACGAACTTCTGGCGTGGTTGCGCTTACAGCCCTCAGAGACCGGAGACCGGAAGGCGATTCGATGGTCGGAAGTTCGCGGCGGCGGGACGCCGACGCCAGCACGCGAGACGCGTGCGCTCCCCGGAGTCCCCGGCCCGAGCGCTATAAGCGATGCGAGCCAACATTCATTCAAAAACGCCCTTAAGTTAGTGCCATTCAGGTCACGCGCTGCAAGCCCTTAGTCGCCTCCAAAGCGCTGGACGATTCTGGATGCCTGGGGGTGCCATGGACATTCACGGCCTCGTCGCCCTGGCGGCTCCAGGCGGATGCATCTCCTCGCGAGATCCATCCTTATTTGGGAAACTGAATCAAACGAACAATCAGAGGCTGGGCTTCAGCGGGACGCGACTGCAGCCGAAGCAGCAGGTCGAAGTAGTTGACGCCCACCCCGCGGTAGGGACTGCCGTTTAATTGAAACCGGCCGTCGCGCACCGTGAGCCCAGGAGGCTGATTTTGCGAATAGCCGGCGAGGGTTAATAAACAGAAGACAAGGAAGAGTGCTCTAGTATCTACTAGCAAAAGAGAGCGTAATAACCCCGCTTCAGGGCCGAAGGCCCGGCCCCATACTAGCCTAGGGCCTGTTAACACTAATTGACAGGGTGGGCAGAATGGGGCAAATTGGCGCGGTGGAACTCACAGAAAACCAATACCTCCAAATTGCCGATTGCCTGCCACGCCAGCGTGGCAACGTAAGCCTCCAGAACTTAACCGTCGTTAACGCGATTCTTTACGTGGCCGAGCAGGGCTGTAAATGGCGCGGCTTGCCAGAGCATTTCGGTAACTGGCACACCATTTACACCCGGATGAACCGCTGGAGCAAAGCCGGGGTTCTGGACCGGGTCTTTACCCGGTTGCAGAAGGAGCAGCTTATTACAATCAAGCTGGAAGCGGTTTCGCTGGACAGCACGATCGTCAAGGTCCACCCCGACGGAACCGGGGCTTTAAAAAAAATGGGGCCCAAGCCATCGGAAAATCCCGAGGCGGCTGGACAACCAAAATTCATTTGGTTGCCGCGAATGCCGAGTGCGTCGTGAGCTTTGCGCTCTCGCCAGGACAGGCTGGCGACGGTCCGGAAGGACGCGAACTCCTCAAGGCCGGTGGGCCAGCAGCGTCCGTGAATTGTCATCTTATTATGGACCGGGCCTACGAAGGGGACGAGACTCGTCAACTGGCTTCAGACTTGGGCTATATCCCAGTAGTGCCGCCGCGCACCGGTCGCCTTGAGCCTTGGGAATACGACCGCGAGATGTATAAGAGGCGCAACGAGGTGGAGCGCGTCTTCCGACGCCTTAAGGGTTTCCGCCGTGTCTTCTCCCGGTTTGACAAGCTCGACGTAATGTTCAGGGCTTTTGTCACTTTTGCCCTCATTATCGAGGCTCTCCGGTAGTGTTAACAGGCCCTAGGCCAACGGCCCACTGCCATTAAGTTAAGCTTGGAGGCTCTCGTAACGCGCGCTCGTTCCCAGGCTCCTGCCTGGGAATGCAGTATTCCCGGAGGCTCCAGCCTCCTGCCGGGCATCCAAAAGCACAGCGCACCGGAGAGGCACGGGAGGCTGGAGCCCCCAAGACAGGGGCGTTCCCAGGCTGGTGCCTGGGAACGAGACCGCGAATTCCTTAACTTAATGGCAGTGGGGCGTTGCCCGACTAGTATTGGGCCGCGCCGTTGGCGCTGAAGTGGCTGCATTTACGTCAGGAGTTTTTGTCATAATTACGCAGACTTTTGCAACTAGATACTAGCCTGTAAGTTTTTCATTCGGTGGTTGCGCTGCGCTTTTGACAGTGAAATTCTGTTCATGGTTTCTTTCCGGAGCCGGCCTGCTTTTCCTTTTCCATTTGCGCGCGTTTCTCGGCGCGCTCCTTGGCTGATCTCTCGCTTTCGTCGACCTCTTTGTAGGAGCGGTAGATTTCTCGTTTGTATTCGGAGAGGAGCCGTCCGGCTCCGTCGCGCAGCATCAATTCAATGTTCATGACCAATGGCCCTGCCGGAAGCGCCGCCAGGTTCACCCGCCCGAAACCCGTGGCGTCGTCCGCCGGCAGATTTCCGCTGAATTCGCCTTGGAGCGTCCGGCCCGCCGCGCCGATGCGCCAGGCCAGTTTGCAGTGGTCGAACGCCACCGGAAGATCGTTTGCGCCCCAGAGTTCCAGGCCGGCGCCGCGATCCACCAGGTGGTACAGCGGAACGACGGGCTGGTTGATTTGCGCCATTTCGAAATACGACTTTTTCGGCGAGAGATCGTGCCCCAGCACCGATTTCGGCCAGTTCGCCGGAGTTAGGTCGACAAAGTGATATTGATAGTATCCAACGATCGCCTTTTTCGAGAGCCGGTAGCCCTTGGTCGCTTCGGAGAGCACATCGGTTTGATAGTTCTGGCTTGCTTCGATGTACTCGCCCAGATTCGCCGGCTTGTTACCGCGGAATCCGAAAATCTGCTGCAAGTTCACTTTGGGCACCTGAATTGCGCCCCATAGGACATCGTCGGTCAGCGCGGGAGTTGTGCCCCAGTGCGCGGGGTATTTCTGCATCGATGCGTAGTTGTCGAGAGCCTCCGCGCCGTATTCGCCAACGATGTTCATGCGGTGCGGACACATGATCGGAAAGAAGCTGCTGGGCGGGTTCGGATTGGCATCGTGGAAATCGGCCATCACATTGCGGTCCGGCGAGCGCGGGTCGCCGGACTCCCAAATCTTTTCCACGCCATTGTACCAGGCATCGTAGCGATGAAACGACCCGAGCAGTTGCCCGGCATACTTTGGCTCGTGCAGCGCAAACAAAGCGCCGGAGATCGGTGTCATCAGTCGCTCGGGATCCTCCGCCTGCACGGCGGCGACCACTTCGGTCATGTCCAGGTGCGCTTCGTTCATAAACGAAAGCAGAATGACTCCGGGATTGTTATAGCAAACGCGCGCCAGCGGACGTCCGAATTTCGCCAGGTGCGTTTTGCTCGGAGAATGGGCCTTGGATTCATAACCCGATCCCTGCTCCTGCTGGCTGAGCAAGCCGAGGCGGTCGAACAGCTCGCGCACCTCTGGAAACGCGACATGCTGGTTGTTGCGCACGGCGTTGAAATTGGCGGCTTTCAATAGCATCGCAATGTCGACGATGCGATCGTGATTCCCGAAATACCACGCCATGTTCGTGATGCCGCCCACGCTGGTTCCGCGCAGGAAGACCGGTTGGCCGTTGAGCACAATCTGGCCGTCCTGAAGCCCCGGACGCGGATGCTGCTGCGAAACGGTGCTCACCTCCCGGCAGCCGAACAGCGCATCGTGAGCATCCAGCAAGCTTGTGCCGGCGAGCAGGGTCACCCGGCAGCGGTAAAGCCACGGCTCCGCCGGCCACCACGTGCGAGCTTTGGGCATGGGAATCGAGAACTCCTGGCGTCCCAGCCCTGCTTCGAGCGTAACTTGTTTGCTCAACCGATATTCCGTCCCTTCGAAGTTTTCCGGTAGCAGCCGCACCTCCAGCGTGACGGGTTTGGCGCTCACCGCGTCGGTCTCGACAATCACCCGGGCGGACTGGGTGGACGGATAACCGCGCGCGAAAATCTCCGACACGCGCGCCTCGCCCGTTGTTTCCAGCCAAACTTCGCGGTGGATGCCAAATCCACTTCCCGCCGACGAACTGCCACCCGGTTTGAACATGGGAATGGACAACTCGGGATGGCCCATCACGTAGCGCTGGTTGTCGCCCTTGTCCGCGGGCGCAAACGGGAGGATCGACCACTGGGAAATCGGTTCGCCGAACGCGGGCCCGTCGAACACGCGCACTGCCAGTTCGTTTTCGCGTGTGAGCAGGGATGTGACCTCGAAGCGGAACGGCTCGTAATAGCCAACATGGCTGCCAAGCCGTTTGCCGTTGAGCCATACTTCGGCTTCCCAATCGACGCCTCCGAAAGAAAGAAATACGCACTGACCCGCTTCCGCCGGCCGCTCCAGCGTGAAGTGCTTGCGATACCAGACGATCAGGCTGGAGGGATACCACGGCTGCCACTGTTTTGGTTTGTGAACCGCCTGCCAGCGCCATTCGGGAACGAGTACCTTCTGCCAGTTCGGATTTCCTTGGATATCGCCTGAAAACCACGATGGAGGCTCGGGCCGCCAACCGTCCTCGGAATCGGTGATTTCGAACCGGCTGAGCCATTCGCCATCGAGGCTTTGGCGCGGGCGCGCATCCAGTTTTGCGGGAACGCTCCGGAGAAACGGCGCGTATTGGGCGCGCAACTGGTCCACACGGGCGCGGGTCTCTTCGGCGCTTCGGGGCGGCGTAACCCAGGGATCCGCCCGGAGCGCATCGGCGGCGATCGCGGCTTTGCCCGGCAAATCAGGAGCGAGGTCCGCTGCGAAGGAAGGGAGTGGAGAAATCGTGGCTGCGGCCAGAAGCCCGAGAGCGGCAACCAGCGGGGGTGTCGGGCGAAATCGGCGGAGGTGAGAGTGGTTCATCATTGGAAAGCGCTGGGGCATTGACCGAAGGAAAGAAACGGAGAGGGTGTCATCATCCAATACCAATACACATGCGGCCGCGCCGAATGCGGCGGAGTCATGAACTCCCGCTCCAGTCCGTCTGTCACTCCGGCCAGCGACGGAACAACCAGCAGCAACAGGCCCGCCCACCGGAGCCATTTCGACAAGGTTAGGATGGGGCGCGTCATGGATCGTTTAAATCGCATTTTCACGGCGGTCATTGGGGTCGCGTTCTGTTTTCGCTTTTCAAGAAGACTATTTCTTTTTGAACGCGCCGCCTGCTTCAGCAACGACAAAGCGTCCCGTCAGCGGCAGGTCCTCGGCATTCTCGCCGACCATTACGGAAACACCCCCTGGCTCGATTACCCGTTTCATCTCGGCGTTCCAAATGGCCAGGTCCGCCGCCGGGATGCGAACGGTCACTGTCTTTAGTTCGCCGGGAAGCAAAGTCACGCGTTGGAAGCCCTTGAGCGCCTTTAGAGGCTGGACGACGCTGGCGGTCTGAGGATGCAAATAGACCTGCACGACATCGTCACCCGGTCGGTTGCCAGTGTTCTTGACATCCACGCTTGCCGTCACTTCGCCGGCCCCGGCGCTTGTGACCGTCGATACCACCTTTAGATTGGACTGAGCAAAGCTCGTGTAGCTCAAGCCGTAGCCAAACGGGAAGAGCGGTTTGCCATCGTCGTCCCAGTAGCGATTGCTGCGTCCGCCGGGAGGGAAGTTATAGTAAAGAGGAACCTGCCCCACGGAGCGGGGAAACGTCATCGGCAAGCGGCCTCCGGGGTTCACCTCGCCAAAGAGCACATCCGCAATAGCGAGACCGCCTTTCTCGCCTGCGGTCCACATTTGGATAACAGCGGGAACCCTATCGATCCAGCGTTGCATGGTCACAGGGGCGCCGGTCACCAGCACCACGACAATGGGCACACCAGTCTTGGCCACACACCGGATCATGGCTTCCTGGTCGCCTTCGGTGAACTCGCGCTCCTCTTGCTCGACAATAATGGTGAAGGCGTCCTTCTGCGCCTTCGGCCTCTTCGCGCCCTTGAACACCGGAAGATCGAGGCTGCAGCGGTCAAACGCCTCGCCCTCGACAATGGCAGCGAACATCACCACGGCATCGCACTTCTTTGCAAACGCGGCGGGGTCGCTCGTGCCGTCGTGGAGAAGGATCTTTGCATCCTTGCCGGCTCGCTGGGTCATGCCGGAAAACGGGGTAATGTCGGTGGGCAGGGTGTAGCGTCCATAACCGCCGGAGAAGAACTTGTTCGCCGCCGGTCCCATGAGGCCAATGGTGCCTGCCTTCTTGAGCGGCAGGGTTTGTTTTTCATTCTTCAGGAGCACGATCGCCTTCCGCGCCTGTTCCAGGGCCAGTTGCTGGTGTTCGGCGCAGCGGACGATCTTGTCAGCCTCGGCCTCGTTCACGTAGGGCTTGTCGAACAACCCGGCCAGAAACTTCACGCGGAGCACCCGCGCCACGGTCGCATTGAGTTCTTCCGGGGTAACCAAGCCTTTCGTGACCGCATTCGGCAAAGCATCCATCCCGTTCGGGTGATTGGAATCGAGGCCGGCGTGCAAAACCATGGCGGCGCCTTCCGCCGGGGTCGCGCGCACGGCGTGGAGATAAACCGCCCCGTTCGCGTGGTCACCGTAATCGGAAGTGACAATTCCCCGGTAGCCCCACTCCCCGCGCAGCACGTCGGTCAACAGCCAGCGGCTGGCGTGAATCGGCGTGCCGTCGTTGGAATTGTAGGAGGGCATCACCGACATGACATCGCCGTATTGCCGCACCGCCGCCTCAAACGGCTGAAAGTAGAGTTCCCGCAACTGGCGTTCGGAATAGTACGTCGCATAACTGTCGCGCCCGCCATCGCCGTAATTCACGGGGTATCCCTTCAGCGTCGGCACCGCGCCGGCGTCGCGGATCGCTTTTACAAACTGCAACCCAAACCGGGTGTTCATCAGCGCATCTTCGCCGTAAGTCTCCTCCACCCGCCCCCAGCGCGCGTCCCGGCAAAAATACAGGCACGGGCTAAAGTGCTGGCGAATGTTTACCGCAGCGCCCTCACGGGAAATGGCAAGATAACAGCGATAGGCCAGTTCCGGGTCCCAAGTCGCCGCGATTCCCATCGGCACGGGAAAAAGCGTGGATGGAATGCAGCCGATCCCGTGCAAGGTCTCCTGGTGCATCAGGGCCGGAATACCCAGACGCGACTCCTCGATCGTGTTCCGCTGATCCTCGTTGTTCTTGCGGGCGATTTCCGAAGGCTTCGAACCGCGCGTGTAGTGATAGATGAAGCCAACGTTGTAATTGCGCGGTTTCTTGTGCCCGTCCAGCATCGTTGCGGGATCGGCGATGAACTGGCATTGCAGTTGGTCGATCTTTTCTTCCACGGTCATGCGCGCGAGCAGATCCCGCACTCGCTGATCAACGGGAACCGTCGGGTTCTTGTAGATGAAGACTTCGGCTCCGCTTGCGTTCATCGCAGCTCCGCAGCAGAGCAGTGCGAGGGCGAGGACAGGCAGCGCGATTCGATGGAATGGGTTCACCGGACGCAACATGCAGCAACAGAAGCTCAAGGTCAAGCATTTCACCGGCGAACCGTTTGCGCCACGGTGAATGCCATGCAAGCAGGGCGGGAACCGCCCAGAACGGCTTCCTGTGCTCCCACGAAAAGGGCGAGTTTCGGGCATGCGTTGTTGCCCGGACCGAAGGTGGAGACGATTCAATCCGAACGCCGAAGTTGCGTGTGGCAGTCTGTCTGAAGAAACTTGTTGCGTGAGGTTGTCTTTTGGACAATGCTGCTTCACCCTCCAACATATGAGCTTGTTCGCTTTTTCACTTTTTCACTCCACCTCCGATCTGAGAGCGGTGGCGCGAAGTTGCGTAGCTATCTCCATTAACGTATGATTTTCTTGAGACGCTTGCTTGCCACCGCTATCGCGGTTTGCTGCCTCCTTTCCCAGACCAACGCTGCGATTTACTCCATCGGATACCCTGCCGGCACCACCACCGGACCGGTGATCAGCGTCAATCTGCCGGACGATCTCCCGGAAATCCGCGGGCTGATCATTCTTGGCAATGGCGCTGGGGCGGACGAGACCGGGGTAGTCAACAACGCGGAAATGATCGCGTTTGCGCGCGCGAACGGATTCGGAGTGCTGGGGTTGGGGCGTTGGGGCAACCTGTACACGCCCTCCGAGCGCGACCAATTCACGACCGCCCTGGCCACCTTCGCCGCGCAAAGTGGGCGCTCGGAACTGGTGAACGTGCCGTGGGTGGCCTACGGCTTTTCCCAAGGGGGCGGCCAGGCTTATTCGCTGAACTACTACTTTCCGTCGCGCACGATCGTCATGGGGCTGAACAAGACTGGCGACAGCTGGCTCAGCGACGGCAACGACACCGGCCCGCTCAACCAGTCGTATGGCACGCGGGGACCTTCGCCGGACGCTGTCAAGACGCCCGCGATGCTCGTTGCCGGCGCCAACGATGATCCGATGCGCATCACGAACATGACGAACGCGTTCAACAACAACCGTCCGCTGGGCGCGCCGTGGGCATTCATGATCGAGGAGGGCGCCGCGCACGAAAAAGGCAACGCCTACAGCCTCATGCTGCCGTTCCTCGCGGAAGTGATCGCGTTGCGCTACCCGGCCAATCAATCGCCGTGCAACGGTCCCGTCACGCTCCTGGATATGGATCAAGCGCCCGGTTGGCTGATCGACCGCTCGACCCAGGCCAGCGGCAGCTTGCAGGTGCAGGCCCAGTCCGCCTTCAACGGCAACCCGCTCACACTCGGGTGGGTGCCGAGCCAGCGAACCGCGCGCTTTTGCCAGGCCTTCGCTTCGTACTCCAAGATCGGCGCGCCTGGCACGGTGCTAAGTCCGCAGTTTGCGCCGGTCGCGCTGTCGTATGGCCCCGATCTCACGGGCACGACCTGGAGCAAAATTGAGTATTTTGACGGGAACGGCAAGCTGGGGGAACTGACGCCTTCCGCCGGGAACGTTCCCACCTGGACGCGCACAGTAAACACGGATGGCTACAACGCCACCTATGGGCTCGTCACGCTTACCGATGGCGTGACGCAGCATTACTCCCCGTTGCAAACGCTCTGGGTCAATGGCGGCAGCGGCTTTTCGATAATTACCGGCGCTCCTGCGGCGAACTGGGTTTACCGCAGCTCGACCGACAACACCGGCAATATCTCCGGCTCATGGGGAACGGCTTCCAACTGGAGCACCAACACGGTGCCCAGCGCGCAAAATTTGCAGGCAAACCTGAGCACGATCGACTTCGGCGCGACTTCCACGATCACACTCGATGGCGCGCGCACCGTCGGTTACATCCAGTTCGGGGATGCCTCGGGCGGGCAGTGGACGACGTTCGCTTCCGGCAGTTCCGGCAGCCTTAGTTTCAACGTCAGCAGCGGAACCGCGGCGATCCAGATCGCGCCGGGCACCGGCCAAACCGTAAATTTTAGCGGCGTGAGCCCCACGGGAAGCGTGCCGCTGGATTTGATCGGCAACGGCAATTCGAGCACGCCGAACACGCTGATCATGTCCGTCGCGTCGAGCTATTCCGGGGCGATCACCGCGCGCAATTCGCTGGAGTGGGAGATGGCGCCGTCCAGCGGCGCGTTTGGCAGCGCAGCGCAGGGCACCACGATTAGCAAAGGGTGCAGTCTCGCGTTTGGATGGTCCAGCGGATCGATCACCGTTCCCGAACCGCTTACGATCTCCGGATACGGGATCACGGCCAAACCGGCCCTGCGCATTACGACAGCGGCGGGATCGACTGTGACGCTCACAGGCAGTTTGACTTTTCCGGACGCGGTAGCCGTCGGAGTCAGCTCGGCAACGAGCGGAATCGGGCTCACCTTCAACGGAGTCATGGCCGCAACCGGCAGCGATCGATCGCTCTACATCGGTTATCTTAAATCTCAATCGGGTGACTCAAACGTTCCGCCGTGGGGACTCGATACCGGAACTCTCGACGATACCGCTGGCGTCACACAATGGGGCCCCGTCACATTCGATTCCGGGGTGAGCTACCCCGCGAACAGTCAACTCGGCCGCGTGGTGCTCGGCCTCGGTTGGCTGCGTTTGCAAGGAGCCGCGAACCGCCTCCCGGCTTCGGCCTGCCTGGTGCTCGACGGAGCTTATGCGACCGCTGTAGCGACTCTGCAAAGTTCGAAAGTTAGCTTGATGGGAATATCCCAGGAACTCGCCGGGTTGGACAGCTACCTCGGCGGCAACCCCGGCTATTTGCTCTCGGTCGCGGGCGGCGCCACCACTCAGGCGAACCTGGTGCTAAACATCCCGGCGGGGAGTTCGTCCGTATTTGGCGGAATGCTGGGCGGCTCGGGTGCGAATGAAAACAACCTCGCTCTGGAAAAGAAAGGCGCGGGCGCATTCACGCTGATGGGAAACAACACCTACACGGGAAAAACACAAATCGACGGCGGCACGCTAAGTATTTCAAACGAGGCCGCGATTGGAACGGCGCCGGCAACACTCGTTCCGGATCAACTCTCCATCACTGGCAGCAGTGTTCTCGACATCATGCAAACGGTCACCGGCGCGACGCTCGTCTCCTCGGGACCGGCCTATTCCGCGCCGCCCGCGTTGAGTTTCGTTGGCGGGACGTCGGACCACGGCGCGCAAGGAGTGGCCAATCTTGCGATTGCCAGCATTGCCTGTTCCGCGCAGGGCTCCGGTTACACCAGCGCCCCCGCTGTTTCCATTGCCGCGCCAAATCTCCCCGGCGGCGTCCAGGCCACTGCGATCGCAATCGTCAGCGGTGGGAAAGTCACTGGCATTACAATCACACAGCCGGGCAGTGGCTATACTGCGGCGCCAACGCTAACGATTACCGGTGGCGGGGGGACCGGCGCGTCCGCGGCGGTCACCGGGTTTACGTTGCTTGGCGCAAGTGTGACCGATGGCGGATGGCGGTACACCGCCGCTCCTTCGGTGGTGCTGGGGACAGGAACGATCACCGGCGCTTTGACTACGACAGATCCAGTGGCGCGCACCCGTCCGGGCTGTTACGCGGATGTCTACGAGCTTTCCGGCGCGGGCGTCACTTCGCTTACTGCCTCTGGATTCGACACTTACATGTATTTGTACGACCAGACCCTTGCGCAAATTGCTTATAATGACGATTCTCCGCTCGGCGGAACCGGGTCGTTGATCACCGCCACGCTCGATCCCACGAAACGCTATCTGGTCGAAATCACCAGTTGGGCCACCAGTACAACGGGCACGTATACTCTCACGACCACCAGTGGACGGCTTACACCGATACTCACCAACTGGTCCAGCATGCCGCCGCAAGCTATATTGGCGGCGACACTCTCCGCGACGCAGCTTGGGGCTAATCGCGGTATCACTCTGGGCACGGGCGGCGGTGTCATTTCCTCAGCAGGAGCTGCTGCGATCGCTGGACCGGTGGCAGGGCCGGGCGGGCTGACAAAATCAGGAGCGGGAACTCTCACTTTGTCCGGATCGCTCAGCTATGCAGGGCCAACATCCGTTAGCGCCGGAACGCTCGCCCTTTCCAGCGCGGCGGTGATTCCATCAGGCGCGGCACTGGTTGTTGAAACCGGAGCGACGGTCGCGCGAGGCGGCGACATGGCCCTGCCCGCCGCGACCACCATTTGCCGAGACGCAAGCTCGGCTGGCGCTGCCGTCCAGGTGAATGGCAACCTTTTGCTTTCAGGGGCCTTGGTGGTGGAATTGCCCGGATTCGCGCCCGCTCTCAACACGATCATCCCATTGATAACCGCCCCGTCCATTACAGGGAGCTTCAGCAGTGTGCTGGTGCCGCGGCTCGCTTCAGGCAACGCGTATACGCTGGAAATGAGCGGCACCCAGGTGAACCTCCGGGTGGTCGGCACCTCTTTTGACACCGCGCTGTTCCGGGCCGGATTAATCTCGGGAACCGCGCCGGTGCTTGCGTCTCATGTCACCGCGGACGCTGACGGTGACGGCCTCGCGAATCTGATCGAATACGTGCTTGGGAATTCTCTCAACGCCCGCGCAATGGAAGCGCCCGTTGCGCAGCTCACCTCCGGGCAGCTCACGCTGAGCTTCACCCGGGACACGCGCGTGACGGACGCCTCGCTTTACGTCGAAGCCACGTCCGCGCTCAACTCCCCCTGGACCGCGATCGCCCAGAATGTGAAGGGAACAGGTTGGACAAGCACTGCCGTTGTGAGCGAGAGCCCGCCCGATGCCAACGGCATTGAAAACGTCGCGGTAACCGATACGACCAGCGGCGCTCACCGCTTCATCAGACTGAGAGCGGTGTACGGGCCATGAGCGGCCTTGCCTACCTCGCCTGTTGAGCCCATCGAAGCCATCCCAGCACACGCTGTTCAACCCATGACTATGTATCCGACCCATTACAAACTCGGCCTCGCCGCAACTCTGCTGGCCTTCGCATCGAGTATTACCGCTTTTGCAGGCGGCGCCCCCGTTGACAAGGGCGCGAGCGCCCCAACGGCGGACTTTTTCTGGCGCAGTTCCGTCCAAAAGGAGGAGACCGTGTTGCTAGTGAACAAGGGCGGCGTGATTTCCGGACGGCTGCTCTTTACGCCCACCGAAATCATCAAGATCCAAGATTACTTCACCGAGCGCGAATGGAAGCCGGAGGATAGCGTCACGGTGCATGGCGCGGATTTGATCGTAAAGCAGGGCGCCTCACTGCCCTTCATGAATGAGGACGCGTTGTATCCGCCGAAGGCCGGCACGGATTCGGCGGGAAACCCTGTCACGGCGGGCACTGGGACGTTGCGGCCGGCACCCGCCGTTGCCTGGCTTACCACGAGCGGACGCCCGATCGTCGCGGCTGACGGCAACTCATTTGTCAAACACCAGATTCGTGTCACCTATCGCCACCGGCCCGCCGAGTGGACGGAACGCGGCGGCCCAGAGCCATCGTCGCAAATCGCCCGCCTGCCACGGGTGATGCGGCTCCTCACCGCGCGTCAACCCCTGAAGATCGTGGTGTTCGGAGACAGCATTTCAGCCGGGGCCAACGCATCGGGTGTGCCTATCAAGAAGAATGCCAACGAGAATTGGCCGGGAACCCCTTACGCTCCCTTTCAGAAGGCCTATCCCGGACGATTGGCTGACAAACTGCACGAACGTTTTGGCTCCGAAGTCACCCTGGTGAACCTCTCGGTCGGAGGCATGGCTACGCCGAGTGCCCTCAAGTGCGTGGACCGAGGAAAAAGGGGACAGGCAACATTTCTTGACTAAATGGGACGGAGCCTGGAAATAAACGACATCATCGTCATGCAGCCACCAAGCGGAACTACGACTTCGAGAGTTTTGCCGGGCGCGTTTCATGGACGGCGTTTAGCGGCTTCCGAATACGAATACAAGGTTAACCGTTTTGCTGTCACGATATGTTGCCCGCCTTTTTCTCTTGTCAACAGATGTCGCCTGACCCCTTTCTCCTGACCCCTTTCTCCCCCAGCCATTAGCCGGTGGTTGAGCGAGCCGCGGTTGGCCGTCCCGCTGCGACCCCTGCCGGGGTCGGGGCCTGGGCCGGCCGGTTCCGGGGTGTCGTCTCGCGCCTGGGGGCGCTCGACTCAACCCCCGGCTAATGGCTGCAATCCCTCCGGGATGACGGAAGGGCACAGCCCGGTCACCGCACGCAACCCCGCCGACGCATTCTTCCAAGCCGGAGGCTTCCCAGCCATTAGCCGGTGGTTGAGCGAGCCCCGAGCGACACCACCGGTTCCCCGCCCCAAACCATTCATCCCGAAGGGATGGCAGCCCCGCACCTTACGCATTCCCGCCGACGGATGCGGTTGCGCCCCGCGCACATTCTTCCAAGCCGAAGACTTCCCAGCCATTAGCCGGTGGTTGAGCGAGCCGCGGTTGGGAAAAAGGTGTCAGGGAAAAAGGGTGTCAGGCAACATTTCTTGACTAAATGGGACGGAGCCTGGAAATAAACGACATCATCGTCATGCCGCCACCAAGCGGAATTACGACTTCGAGAGTTTTGCCGGACGCGTTTCATGGACGGCGTTTAGCGGCTTCCGAATACGAATGCAAGGCCAAC
>Ga0316232_1000253_pt1 | contig 89712 bp, 80 predicted proteins | sample TBHtaG_FD_206006 | JGI IMG/M metagenome (GOLD analysis project Ga0316232, IMG submission 206006) | Freshwater microbial communities from Trout Bog Lake, Wisconsin, USA - TBH18025_13 | ecosystem: Environmental > Aquatic > Freshwater > Lake > Hypolimnion/Profundal zone | place: USA: Wisconsin...
CCCACAAGCGGCCATGAACTGGCGCTGTCAAGCTACCCGCCGGCGGCACGTATTATTTTAAAAATGCTGACGAACCTGCAACAGGGCGCATTACGACTGGAATTACCGGATGGCAAAGCGATTCATTTCGGGGAGAACAGCTATCCGGTCAGCTTGCGCTTGCATGACTGGTCACTGTTTGATGCGGTGATCAAATCAGGCGATATCGGTTTTGCGGAAACCTTTATCGAAGGCAGCTGGACCACGGACAATCTGAGCCGCCTGATCGAGCTGTTTATCCACAATCGCCAGGCGATAGAATTACTCATCTACGGCAAATGGTGGGGCAAGCTGCTGTACCGCGTGCGCCATTTATTCAACCGTAATAGCCGCAACGGCAGTCGCAAAAATATCCACGCTCACTATGACATCGGCAACGATTTCTACCGCCTGTGGCTGGACCCCGGCATGACCTATTCCAGTGCACTATTTAGCAATTCCCATGAAGACAGCCTGCAAGACGGGCAACTTGCCAAGTATCGCCGCATTCTTGGCGAACTGACTATTCAACCCGGTGAACGCCTGCTTGAAATCGGCTGCGGCTGGGGAGGCTTTGCGGAAATTGCCGTAAAAGAAGGCGGCGTTCAAGTGTGCGGCCTCACGCTGTCCACTGAACAACTGCAATTTGCGCAACAACATCTACAGGAAATCGGTCTGGCTGAACAAGTTGATTTGCAACTGTTAGATTATCGCGACATCAATGAAAAATTTGATGCCATCGCCTCGATTGAAATGTTCGAAGCGGTAGGCGAAGCCTACTGGCCCGGCTATTTCGAGTGTGTCTCACGCAACCTGAAAAGCGGTGGCCGTGCCTGCATCCAGACTATCACCATCGCCGATGAGCTGTTTGAGCGCTATCGCACTGGCACAGATTTTATCCAGCAATATATTTTCCCCGGCGGCATGCTGCCCTCGCCTCAAGTGTTTCGCGCACAGGCCGCAAAACAGGGGCTGCGCATTATCAATGAGCATGCCTTTGGCCTGGATTACGCGCGCACGCTGACCGAGTGGCGCGATGCCTTTAATACCAATATAGCCCAGGTGCGAGAGCAGGGCTTTGACAATAAATTTCTGCGCACCTGGGAATTTTACTTTGGCTATTGCGAAGCCGGCTTCCGCGCCAACAGCATCAATGTCATGCAATTCACGCTTGAAAAACCCTGAGGAAATATCATGAACTGGAAAAATTATCTTATCTCCATCCTGACACTCGGCATGCTCACCGGCTGTAGCTCCACGGACGTGAGCCAATATGCGCAAGAGCTGCCAAAACTGGATATGCAGCAATACTTCAATGGCACCATAGATGCCTGGGGTATGTTTCAAGACCGCTCAGGCAAAGTCGTCAAACGCTTTACCGTGTTGATGCGGTGCAGCTGGAACAACGGTGTCGGCACACTGGATGAAGACTTCAGCTACTCGGACGGCACCAAACAGAAACGCGTCTGGACACTTAAAAAAAATGCCAGCGGGCAATATATCGGTACCGCAGAGGATGTGGTGGGCGAGGCCATCGGCAGCACCGCCGGTAATGCGCTGAACTGGAAGTATGTGCTGGTCCTGCCGGTAGACGGCAAGCTGTACCATGTGAATTTTGATGACTGGATGTTTCTGATGGATGACAAAGTGATGTTGAACCGCGCAGTGATGAGCAAATTCGGCATCAGGCTGGGCGAAGTCACGCTATCATTTAAGAAACGTTGATGAATAGCAAGATCAAAAACTGGCCGGAGCAGCGCGTGTGGATCATCGGCGCGTCCAGCGGCATAGGGGCAGAAACCGCGCGAGCTCTGCTGGCGCGCGGTGCCAAGCTGGCCATCTCGGCACGCAATGCCGCAGGCTTGCAGCAGATCGCGGACGGTTATCCCGGCGTATTGTGCCTGCCTTTGGATATAACCCGTCATCAAGAGGTGATCGCAGCGCACCAACAGCTGCTCGAACACTGGGGCGGCATTGATCTGGTGTTACTGGTTGCCGGCACTTACTGCAAAATGCGCGCCGATGATTTCGATCTTGCCATAGCCAAAAAATTGATCGACATCAATCTGACCGGCACGTTGAATTGCCTTGATGCGATACTGCCTGCGATGCTTGCGAAAAACAGCGGCGGTATCGGTATCGTCGCCTCGATAGCCGGTTTGAGCGGCCTGCCGGAGGCGCTGATCTACGGCCCCACTAAAGCCGCATTAATTAATCTGTGCGAGTCGCTCTATTTAGATTTGCATCCGCGCGGCATCAATCTGTATCTTATCAATCCCGGATTTGTAGCCACGCCGCTCACCGAAAAAAATGACTTTGCCATGCCTGCTATCATCCCGGCAGCCGATGCCGCAAAACAGTTGATTCGGGGCATAGAGCGGGGCGAATTTCACATACACTTTCCTAAACGCTTCACCAACTGGCTGCGATTATTGCGACTGCTGCCTTATCGCTGGTATTTCTGGCTAATCCATAAAGTCACCGGACTATGACATATCAAGCCTGTCTCACGGATTTTGTGTGTTTTTGCGAACAGCTTAGCTGCGATAATACCGGTCAGTTTGCCACTCTTTATGCTCCTGATGCGTACTTCAAAGACCCGTTCAATGAGGTGCGCGGCCATGCCGCCATCATCCGCATTTTCGATCACATGTTCAAAAAAGTCGATGCACCCAGGTTTGTAGTCAGCCAGAGCCTGCTGCAAAATAATGAGGCCTTTTTAGTCTGGGAATTTTTATTCTATTTTAAGGGTGAAAAATCAGCGTTGCGAAAAATACGCGGCACTACCCACCTGCGTTTTTCGCCCGAACACAAGGTGGAATATCATCGCGACTACTGGGATGCCGCAGAAGAGCTCTATGAAAAGCTCCCGCTGCTGGGCAGCCTGATGCGCTTTTTAAAACGCTGCGCAAATAAATAACCTGAGGCTGAATAATGATTCCCGCAAAAATTGGCTTGAGTTCACTCTCGTGTCAAAAAAATATAGCCACTGGCCTGAGCGCCGGTATTTTCACGCCCCCTTGCGCTGCAAGCTCACTTTGCGACAAGCTGCATTTGGGATTGCGCAAAAAATCGCGTATATTAACGCGTTGTTTTTCTTAACTGGCAAGTCGACATGATCAAAATTCGCGGTGCGCGCACCCACAACCTCCAAAACATTGACCTCGATTTGCCACGCCACAAACTGGTGGTGATCACAGGTCTGTCAGGCTCAGGCAAGTCGTCACTGGCCTTCGACACGCTGTATGCTGAAGGACAGCGCCGCTACGTCGAATCCTTGTCAGCTTATGCGCGGCAGTTTTTGCAACTGATGGAAAAACCGGATGTCGATCTGATTGAGGGACTCTCGCCTGCGATAGCGATAGAGCAAAAGGCCACTTCACATAATCCGCGTTCCACCGTCGGTACGGTCACGGAAATTCACGACTACCTGCGTCTGCTGTTCGCCCGCGCGGGCGATCCGTATTGCCCGACACATAATCTGGTATTGCAGTCGCAAAGCGTAGGCCAGATGGTCGATCATGTGCTGGCGTTGCCAGAAGGCACCAAGGTGATGATTTTATCGCCGCTGGTGGTGGAGCGTAAGGGCGAACAACTGGACATGTTTGACGAATTGCGCGCGCAGGGTTTTACACGGCTGCGCATCAATGGCACGGTGTATGAAATCGACGCCCTGCCGTCCTTGCAGAAGACCAAAAAGCACACCGTTGAAGTGGTAGTCGACCGGCTTAAAGTCAACATCGAGTCCAAACAACGCCTGGCCGAATCCTTCGAGACCGCACTGCGCCATGCCGACGGACGCGCGCTGGCGGTGGAAATAGACTCCGGCATCGAGCACCTTTTTTCAGCCAAGTTTGCCTGCCAGATGTGCAATTATTCGCTGCCGGAACTCGAACCGCGCTTATTTTCATTCAACAATCCGATGGGCGCATGCGCCAAGTGTGATGGCTTAGGCGTCATCAGCTTCTTCGATGCGAAGCGCATCGTCGCCCTCCCCGCTCTGTCTTTAAGCTCAGGCGCGATCAAGGGCTGGGACAAGCGCAATCAGTTTTATTATCAATTGCTATCAGGACTGGCCCGCCACTACAACTTTGATCTGGAGCAATCATTTGAGAGTCTGCCCGAAAAAGTTCAGCAAGCTGTGCTGTATGGCTCAGGCAAAGAGCTTATTGCCTTCCAGTACACCAACGAGCGGGGCACGCCGATGCTGCGCGAACACGCCTTTGAGGGCGTGGTCAATAACCTGGAACGCCGCTACAAGGAAACCGATTCCCCCGGCGTGCGCGAAGAACTGTCGAAATACCTGAACAGTTGCAGTTGCCCCGAATGCATGGGCACGCGTTTGCGTCGTGAAGCACGCCATGTACGTTTTGTCGATAAGACCATCCATGAAATCAGCGCACTGCCGCTGCAACAGGCCTTGCATTTCTTTCAAAATCTCAAGCTGCAAGGCCAGAAACAGACCATAGCGGAAAAAATCGTGCATGAAATCGCTTCCCGGCTGACCTTTTTAAATAATGTCGGTCTCAACTATCTGACGCTGGCACGCTCAGCTGAAACCTTGTCCGGTGGAGAGGCGCAGCGTATCCGGCTGGCCTCACAAATCGGCTCAGGACTGACAGGCGTGATGTACGTGCTGGATGAGCCTTCCATCGGCCTGCATCAGCGCGACAACGACAGACTTTTAACTACCCTGTATCGCTTGCGCGACATGGGCAACAGCGTGATCGTGGTAGAGCATGATGAAGACGCGATACGCCATGCCGACTATGTGGTGGACATGGGACCTGGCGCTGGCGAACACGGGGGGATAATTGTCGCGCAAGGCACACCGGAAGAAATCTGCGCAAATAAAGAATCCCTGACCGGAGATTATCTGACCGGACGCCTGCACATACCGATGCCCTCCAAGCGCTTAGAACCTGATCCTGAGCGCATGTTGAACATTGTGGGTGCCTCTGGCAACAATCTGAAAAATGTCACGCTGAACCTGCCTGTCGGATTGCTGATTTGCGTGACCGGCGTATCCGGCTCCGGAAAATCCACGCTGATTAATGACACCTTGTTCCCTGCCGTCTCGCAACATCTATATCGCAGCAATACCGAACCTGCGCCTTATAGCGAGATTTCCGGACTGGAGTTTTTCGACAAGGTAATCAATGTCGATCAATCCCCTATCGGACGGACGCCGCGCTCCAATCCGGCCACCTACACCGGTCTGTTCACCCCGATCCGCGACTTGTTTGCAGGGGTGCCGGCTTCACGTGAACGCGGCTACGGGCCGGGCAGATTCTCGTTCAACGTCAAGGGAGGTCGCTGTGAGTCCTGTCAGGGCGATGGCGTGATCAAGGTCGAAATGCACTTCATGCCGGACATTTATGTGCCCTGCGATGTCTGCCACGGCATGCGTTACAACAGGGAAACCCTGGAAATTCACTACAAGGGCAAAGACATCCAGCAGATTTTGCAGCTGACGGTCGAGGCGGCACATGAATTTTTCAAAGCAGTACCTGTCATCGCCCGCAAACTCCAGACCCTGCTTGACGTGGGTTTAGGCTACATCACGCTGGGGCAGTCGGCTACCACCTTGTCGGGCGGCGAAGCGCAGCGCGTCAAGCTTTCGCTGGAACTATCAAAACGCGACACAGGCCGTACCTTGTATATTCTGGATGAACCGACTACCGGCCTGCATTTCCATGACATTGCGCTGCTGCTGCGCGTGATCCATAAATTGCGCGATCAGGGCAATACGCTGGTGGTCATCGAACACAATCTGGACGTGATCAAGACCGCTGACTGGGTGATCGATCTGGGGCCTGAAGGGGGGGATGGCGGCGGGCAGATCATTGCAGAAGGCTCACCGCAGGAGATTGCCAAAAACAAGAAAAGCGTCACCGGCATCTATTTAAAGCAGCTGCTGAACCGATAAGTATGCGAATTAACAGCGACATCGACATTCCGGAATCCGAGATTGAGTTGAACGCCATTCGCGCTCAGGGCGCGGGCGGACAAAACGTCAACAAGGTATCAACCGCAATTCACCTGCGCTTCGACATCAACGCGTCGTCCTTGCCCGAAGCGTATAAGGAAAAGCTCCGGCTATTGCCCGACCGGCGCATCTCTAATGACGATGTGATCATCCTCAAGGCGCAGCGTTACCGCACGCAGGAAAAGAATCGCCAGGATGCCTTGTCCCGCCTTCAGGCCTTGATCATTAGCGCGGGATACACCGCTAAAAAACGCACGGCGACTAAGCCTACCAGAAGTTCGAAGAAAAAACGTCTGGAAGGCAAAACCCGGCGCGGCGACCTGAAAACGCTGCGCGGCAAGGTGGCTGAATAAGCAACTATTTTTATACTGTCATGAGTATAAATTCAACGCTCAGCAAACGCGTTGTTATTGAGTCATCCGCTTAACAACGGGTTGATACAGCCTTCAACAAGAACGACATGAACAAAGGTGTGCTTGAAAATGAAACAGGGCACGTCAATATCTGCCCGTCATATTATTTTTCATCACTAAGGTTTTCCCTGAATTTGTCAAGCCTGGCATGAAAATCGCTCATCTCGCCATAATCTAAAAAATGTTTATACCTGCCATGAGCCCCTAGTATTTTGCGGGCATGTTTTATCGGACAAAAGTATTGTTCAGTGCGTGCCGTGATTTCCTGAGTGTAAGCAATCAGACCGACAGCATAAGAACAATACATGCAATCGAGTTTTTCAATCAAATTCAGATAAGCCAGATGCTGATGATCCAGCACGATGTACTTTTTGCGCTGTACCCTGGCGATCTTGTAGATCGGAAAACAAGTGAACTGGTAAAAACTGACAGACAAATCCAGTAAAACCATCGGCACGATCATGCCGTAGATGACAGGTGCAGTGAAATAATTCAGCGGACGGACGGACGAAAACCATTTTAAAATTCCCATTCTGGCTTTGCGCTGCGCATCCCGGATAGCCTGTTCGAAAATAACGCGCCGTCCCTCGAACCGGTAGCGCAACTGCGTCTGCTGTTCTTCAACGGCCGTTTGCAAATCATCTTCAAGCACGCTGATCTGAGCCAGTATCTGGTGAATTTTGTCGTTCATGATAATCCTCGCCGGTTAATGTAAATCGCACTCAGCCTGCAGTATAAGCAAAAAATTTCATTCCGTTGATAAAACATCCTTTCAGTCCATCTTGATGATATTTATCGGGAAAATCCTGCTAATACTCCATATAACTTCCCACTTAAAATCAGCCGCATCCGATAGTTATCCCTTGCGCTGTATGGCACAGTAAGCAACCGTTAAGGGCCATCAATTGACTCTGTCATACCGGTACTTGCAGCGAATAAATTACTTTCTTCAACCAGATTAATGAGGAGAAATATTATGGATATTCAGGAAGTGCGCACGATAGCAAAATCACACAGCATTCATCCCGGAAAACAAAGTAAAACTGAGCTGATCAAATCGATACAGCTGGGCGAAGGGAATTTCGACTGCTTTGCGACGGCGCTTGCCGGCGAATGCGACCAGAGCGGCTGCAGCTGGCGTAAAGATTGTTTTGAAGCATCCAGACAAGGAGCACTATCATGAATTTGGTTAAATGGAATCCCTTCAGGGAGCTTGAAGATGTCAGCAACCGTTTGAACAGCCTGTTCGGCAGGCTGCCTGTCAAAGCTGACATCGTGCAGGAAATGGTGACAGATTGGGCACCTATCGTCGATATCAGTGAAACCGATGCCGCTTATGTAATAAAAGGTGAAATTCCCGGCGTCAAAAAAGAAGACGTCAAAGTCACCATTGAGGACGGCATGCTCACGATGCGGGGTGAACGCAAACAGGAAAAAGAGGACAAAGACGAAAAATATCATCGCATTGAACGTTCCTATGGCAGCTTCATGCGCAGTTTTCGTCTGCCTGATGACGCTGATGAATCCGCTATCAAAGCTGAATTCAAGGATGGTTTGATTTGCGTCACCCTGCCCAAATCAGAGCAGGCAAAGAATAAACCCAAGGCCATTGAGGTGGCCATATCATAAATTCAGAAGGAGGGGGAGACCCTTCCCTGTTGAGCAGCAGAGGGACAGCAACATGGCAACAGGTACAGTGAAATGGCTTAAAGACACAAAGAGGTTTGGCTACATTACGCCGGATGATGACAGTACTGATCTGTTAGCGCATTTTTCCGCCATCTACATGGGCGGTTTCGAGTCACTCAAGGAAGGCCAGAAAATCAGCTTTGACTTGGCGCAAGGATTTATAGGCCGGCAAGTCGCAAATATTCAGACAATTTAACTGATTGATCCTGAGAAGGAGAAGCATCATGAATAGCAGCCATCGTTTACAGCCATTCGATGAACTTGCTCGTTTGGATGAAGTACTCACACGCATTGATCCCGCTTTAGGCGTTGATGTGTTCAACAGTTTTATGACGCATTCACTGGAAAACATAGCTCCGCCGCTGATTTCGGTGAAAAAAATGGATGGCGTGGCGTGGTCAGTGCCGGTCTGATGTTTCGCAACATGCAACTGACAGTCCGGATCAATATTTAATGCGACGTGCATTGTAAATTAAGGTGAATATCATGACAGAATTTCAAAGAATTTCCCGGCACGACAACCTGTTTAAGGAACGCGTGCATGATGCATACAAGGCGAAAGGCAAACTGCTCGAACCGTCAGTCTGCTCACAATGCGGTGCTGTTTACCATGAGGGACGCTGGCAGTGGCTGCCAGCACCTGAAAATGCACACACTGAAATGTGTCCTGCCTGTCATCGCATCCACGACCAGTATCCAGCCGGGTTCCTGAGCATGAAGGGTGAATTTTTTCAGTCTCATCGCGACGAAATCATGCATCTGTTGCACAATCTGGAAAAACATGAACGCGCAGAGCATCCGCTCAAGCGCATCATTGCAGTGGAGAATAAAGTCGGTAGCACGGAGGTGACAACAACAGACATTCATCTGGCGCGCGGCATGGGTGAAGCGTTGCATCACGCATATCAGGGTGAACTTGCGTATCACTACAATCCTGAACAGAACTTGTTGCGGGTTAACTGGGAACACTGACTATTGCAGCTGTCCGGACTTTGGCGGGCTGCCATGCTGTAAAACGAATATGAACAGGAGCGCAGCGCATGAATATCATCGGCATTGACCTTGGCACTTCCAACTCCGCTGCCGCCGTGCTGCGCGGCGGACGTCCTGTCATTATCCCAAGCTCCGAGGGCATCAGCATTGGCGGCAAAGCATTCCCAAGCTATGTCGCAATCACCGTTAACGGACAAATGCTGGTGGGCGAGCCTGCACGCCGCCAGGCGAGTGCCAATCCGGAAGGCACTGCCAGCGCTTTCAAACGCCGTATGGGGAAACGCGAAATTATACGGTTGCAGGGGCGCGACTATTCGCCCGAACAGTTGTCAGCTTTCCTGCTGCAAAAAATCAAGCGCGATGCAGAAGCTTTTCTGGGTGAAGCAGTTGAAAAAGCCGTGGTGACGGTGCCTGCCTATTTTGACGATAATCAACGGGCAGCTACCCGGGATGCCTGCCGGATTGCAGGTCTGGAAGTGTTGCGTCTGGTTAATGAACCCACAGCCGCTTCACTTGCCTACGGACTTGACCGGTTGGGACAGGAATTGCGCATTGCGGTGATCGATCTGGGTGGCGGCACACTGGATGTCACCATCATGGAGTTTGGCAAAGGCGTATTTGAAGTCAAAACCACCAGCGGCGATACGCAACTGGGCGGCACCGACATGAATCAACAGATTTATGAGCATCTGGCTGAACGTTTTCAGATGTCAACCGGCGTGGATGTGCGCAGCGACAAACAGGCCTCAGCACGCCTGATGGAAGCTGCGGAAGCGGCCAAGATAGAACTGTCTACCAGTGTCAGCACGCACCTCAGCCTGCCTTATCTTGCCAGCGTGAACGGTGAGCCGCGCCATCTCGAACTCGATCTGACCCGTACCGAACTCGAACGACTGGTGCATTCGGTAATCGAGCGCTGCAGGGGGCCTGTTGAACAGGCGTTGAAAGATGCAGGGATTACCCCCACGGATGTGGAAAGGCTGGTGTTTGTCGGCGGGCCGACTCGTATGCCGGTCGTGCGCAGCTATTTTGAGGAACTGTTCGGCCATAAGGCCGAAATGGGTGTTGATCCGATGGAGTGCGTAGCCTGTGGAGCCGCGATACAGGCAGGTGTGCTGGCAGGCGAGGTAGGCGGCATCGTGCTGGTAGATGTCACGCCGCTGACGCTGGGCGTGGAAACACTGGGAGGAATAGCGACCCCGTTGATCACGCGCAACACGCCGATTCCGGTCAAACACAGCGAGATATTTACCACTGCTGCCGATATGCAGACCAGCGTTACAGTACATGTGTTTCAGGGCGAGCGACCAATGGCGGCTGACAATACCAGTCTGGGCGAATTCAATCTCGACGGGTTGCCGCCGGCATCACGAGGTATTCCGAAGATTGAAGTGACTTTCGACATTGATTCCAACGGCATGCTGAGCGTCTCTGCCAGAGATACCGCCAGCGGCAAGTCGCAGTCCATCAGCATCACCGGCTCCACCAGACTGTCTGAGGAAGATAAAAAGCGTATGGTGAATGATGCCGAGCATTATGCAGATGCCGATAAAAAACGGCGCGAGGATGCAGAAAAGCTGAATGCTTCAGATGCCAGCTGTTACGAAGCCGAAAAACTGCTGGCAAACTTTCCCGATAAACTCACTGATGATCTGAAAAGCCGCATTGAGAGCCGTTTGCGTGAAACCAAGGAAGCATTACTCAAAAAAGAGGCGAATTCAGCCACCGAACGCGCCGATGCACTCAAAAAACTGTTGCAGGAAGCCGGCGCCGTGATCTATTCGCAATCAGGACAGGCTAGTCGCGGCACCCCCTACGGGGAAACCCGCTGGCAAGAGGCAGCGCCGGGGCGGGCAACAACAGAGGCCGGCGGCTCGCGCGACAAGGTGATTGATGCCGAATACAGGGAAAACAAATAAATGTCCGCCCTCCTCCCGCTGAACCCGCAGCAGTTATACCATCCTTGCGATCCCGGACAGATGGATTTCGACAGCACTATTGAACTTGAGGATATGCAGGAGATCATCGGCCAGATGCGTGCGATGGAGGCCATCCGTTTTGCTACCGGGATTCATCACGAAGGCTACAATGTCTGCGTACTGGGCCCGCCTGGCACCGGCAAACGCACCATGGTACTGCAACTGCTCGAAAAAAAAGCCGCGACTGAGCCTGTGCCGGTTGACTGGTGTTACGTGAATAACTTCGACCACCCGCACCAACCCCGTGCCATAAGTTTACCGTCCGGCAAAGGGGTGGCGCTTGGTCTGTATATGGATAAACTGGTCGAGTACCTCGGCAGTGCCATTCCTGCGCTGTTTGAGAGCGACGAATACCACGCCAGAGCTGCGCTGATCCGCGATGAATTTGCCCACCGCCAGGATGCGTTGTTCAATAAACTGGCGACAGATGCAGCAGAACAGGACATCGCCCTGTTGCGCACCCCTGAAGGATTTTCCTTTGCGCCTACCCGTAATCATGCGGTGATTCCACCTGACGAATACGAAAAACTCCCGATTGAAGAAAAACAGCGGGTGGAGAGTCTGATTGCCGGATTTCAGGTGCAGCTGGAAAAAATCATGTGGCAAATGTTGCAATGGCGCCGGGAGCGGCATGAAAAGATCGACGCGCTTAATCATGAAACGGCGCTGCCTGTCGTTGTGCACCTGATGAATGAATTGAAGCTGAGTTATAACGATTTCCCTGAGGTTTTAAACTACCTGGAGCGTATACAATCAGATCTGGCTGAGCATATTGATGAGTTTCGAAATCAGGAAGAATCCACCAATATCGGCGGTATGACCATCGTGACCCGCCACAGTTTTACCCGTTACAAGGTTAATATACTGATAACAGACGGCAAATCGGGCTGCGCGCCGGTCATCAGCGAAGACAATCCGACTTACAGCAATCTGGTCGGCAGGATAGAGCATATTTCCCAGTTCGGCGCACTGGTCACCGATTTCACCCTGATCAAGCCGGGAGCGTTGCACCGTGCCAACGGTGGTTACTTGCTGCTGGATATCAATAAGGTGCTGGTACAACCCTTCGCCTGGGAGGCGTTAAAACGTGCGCTGCATACGCGCGAAATTCGCATTGAGTCGTTAGGACAAATGTACAGTCTGGTCAGCACCGTCTCGCTGGAACCCGAACCCATCCCGCTCAATGCCAAGGTTATTCTGTTTGGTGACCGACTGTTTTACTATCTGCTGCAGCAATACGATCCGGAATTCGGCGAACTGTTCAAGGTGGCGGCCGATTGCGAGGAACGCATTGTTCGCGATGCCGATACCCAGCAACTGTATGCAAGGCTGATTGCCACGCTGGTGCGCCGCGACGCATTATTGCCGTTCGATCGCAGTGCAGTGGCGCGGGTAATTGAACATGCCGCGCGTCTGTCAGGCGACGCACAGCGACTGACGACCCATATGCGCAGCCTCGCCGATCTGTTATGCGAGTCCGATTACTGGACGAAGGAAGCGGCCAGGTCTGTCGTCAACGTTATAGATGTACAGCAGGCGATTGATACACAGATCCGTCGTCAGGACAGAATCAAACAAAGCCTGCATGAAGCGATCCTGCGCGATATCCTGATGATAGATACTCATGGTTTAATCGTAGGCCAGATTAACGGTCTCTCGGTGATTGAACTGGGCGATTTCGCCTTCGCAATTCCCTCCCGCATTACCGCGACCTCGCGTCTGGGCGAGGGTGAACTGGTCAACATCGAACGCGAAGTTAAATTATCAGGTGCGATTCATTCCAAGGGCGTGCTGATTCTGTCCTCATTTCTTGCCGCACGCTACGCCAAAAATCAGCCGCTCTCGCTCAGCGCCAGCCTGGTGTTTGAACAATCCTACGGCACCGTGGACGGCGACAGCGCTTCTCTTGCCGAGTTGTGCGCATTGCTGTCAAATCTGGCAAATATCCCGTTAAGCCAGGCCCTTGCGGTAACCGGATCAGTAAATCAGCTGGGCCAGGTACAGGCCATCGGCGCTGTCAACGAAAAAATCGAGGGGTTTTTCGACATCTGTACCGCACGCAAGCTGACCGGCGAGCAGGGAGTATTGATTCCTGCTGCCAACATCGTCCATCTGATGCTCAGGCAGGATGTGGTGCAAGCCTGTGAAGTCGGTACGTTCAGGATATACGCGGTACAGAGCGTCGATCAGGCGATGGAGATACTGACGGGAATGTCGGCTGGCGAGCCGGATGCAAAAGAAGGTTATCCACCCGACAGCATCAATCAGGCGGTCGCTGCGCGACTCACGGAGCTGACAAATATCAGGCTGTCGTTTGCCGACAAGTCAGCTGACAGCAAAAAAACCGCAAACCGAATCCAGGTGATCGATCATTAAACGCGACTACTACGAGGTATTAGGCATAGTAAAAGATGCCCCGCAGAAGGCAATCAAGGATGCCTTCCGCAGCCTCGCCATGACATACCATCCGGACAAAAATAAGTCGCCGGATGCGGAGGCGCGTTTCAAGGAAATCGCCGAGGCCTATGCGGTATTATCAGATGCAAAAAAACGTGCCGAATACGATGCACGCGGCTTTTCCGGCGTTGAAGGATTCAGCCAGGAGGATTTATACGGTGGCATCAATTTCGAAGATATCTTTGGCAGACTTCACTTCGGTTTTGGCAATCCGTTTGAAAAAATTTTTCATCGCCCGGTGCGTGCTGCGAATATTGAAACGGAACTATTTATCACATTGGATCGTGTTGCCAATGGCGGCGAGGAAAAACTGTATTTAAGCCGGCAGGCTACCTGCCCGTCCTGCCACGGCAGCGGTGCCTCTGAGGGTGCCAAGCCGCTGAACTGTGAGACATGCAAAGGCACAGGGCGCATTAGCCGCCACAAAGGGAAAGAACACGTGCTGATTGAGCAGATCAGCGCATGCCCTGCCTGTCACGGGCGGGGCAGTATTATCCAGGAACCCTGTACCCGCTGTCACGGCAGTGGCCAGGTGGAGCAGGAAGAAACGCTGACGGTGAAAATCCCTGCGGGTATAGAGGAAGGCATGGCGCTGCGCATACCCGGCCTTGGCATGCCCGGACAAAACAGTATTGCCGGGGATTTGTATGTCGTCGTGCGCTCAAAGCCGGATATGCGTTTTGAACGTGCGGGGGCAGATCTGTTACATCGGGAGACGATAGCGTTGACCGATGCCGTGCTGGGCACGACACTGCAAGTTCCGACGCTGAATGGTTCGCTCAGCGTCACCGTGCCTGCCGGCACGCAGCCGGGTGCAGTATTGCGTCTCAAGGGTCAGGGTCTGCCGGAATTTGACAGCGACCGGAGCGGCGAACTTTACTTGCGCATTGAAGTGCATATCCCGGAAAAGCTCTCTAGCCAGGAGCGGGAGTTGTACCAGAAATTACGCGTGCTTGGCGGAAAACCGCAACCTGCAAACCATTGGTGGCAAGCCAGTCGGGAAGTGTCATGATACGCGAGACGGATGAACAGTATTTTGCGCGATTGCTGATGATCAAAAAAATCCACGCGATGGCTGATGAAGTCGGCAGCTATCCGATTTCAAAAGTAGTGCTCGACGTGATGGCCAGAGTGCCGCGTCATCGTTTTGTACCCGCAGAACAGATGTATAGCGCCTATGAAAATTATCCACTGCCGATTGAGCACGGGCAGACCATCTCCCAGCCCTACATTGTGGCACTGATGACCCAGCTGCTGGCACCGGATAAACAGCACAAAATACTGGAAGTCGGCACTGGCTCAGGCTATCAGAGTGCTATTCTGGCCGAGATGGCGGCCAGCGTTTACAGCGTGGAAATCATCGCGTCCTTAGCTGACAGGGCAGCAAAGCTGCTCACGGAATTGGGTTATCGCAATATTTATCAAAAACAAGGCGATGGCAATGAGGGCTGGCGTGAACATGCGCCGTTTGACGGCATTATCGTCACCGCAGCGGCAGAGCATGTGCCGCACATGTTACTGGATCAGTTAAAAGCCGGTGCGCGCATGGTCATTCCGGTGGCGCGCACTTCACACCTTCAGGAGTTGCGGCTGATTACCAAAAACAGTGACGGGACGAGCCGCAGTGCCGTTATCTTGCCGGTCAGCTTTGTTCCGCTCACAGGAGGCGGCAAATGAATGATGCTTCTGACCTTCTGCATGACTAAGGAAGCATGCTTTAAATCAAGAATGTAACTTGCCGCTTTGGCAATTTAACGGCCGTAGACAAGCTCAGTCTGGACATTGAAGCGAGTGAATTTTTTACCCTGCAGGGCCCCTCCGGTTGCGGTAAAACCAGTATATTGCGCATGATCGCAGGATTTGATCTGCCGGACACCGGGCAGATACTGCTCGATGGTCAGGATCTGGCGGACACACCCGCGGCACAACGCCCGGTGCGCGCGACTGCGGTGCCTCACCCTGAAAAACCTTTCGCTACATTACCTTTTCGCTGATTGCCCCCTCAGTGATTGCCGGTGCGCTGATGGCCTTCACCTTGTCACTGGACGACTTTGTAATCACCTTTTCCACCGCTGGTGTCGGCATACCCACACTGCCGCTGTGCATCTATTCGATGATCAAAAGCGCGGTCACCCCCCAGGTGAATGCCGTATCCAGCCTGATGATGCTTACCCTCATCGTACTGGCCTCCCGCATCGCACCCAACCTGCTCAAGGCCGGCAAATGAATTATGGTTATTCCAGCGATATTTTTCAGGTAGCTCAGGACACCAAACTGGCAGGACGGAAATTCACCATTGCGGCCAGTATTCCGAAACAAGTTGCTGTGCTGGCGCTGGACTCGATGGTGCTGCACAACAGCGGGCATAGCCCTGATCCGGCACTGCAATTCATTAATTTTATACTGAACGGGAAAAATGCCGCCCAGCTCACCAATCTGATTGGCTCCGGCAATCCCAATCTTGACATGATGCGTTACATGAATCCTGAAATGGCCAAAGATCCGGCTATTTTTCCCGGCAAAAATGCGAATCTGCAAATGCTGCGGGATCTGGATCTCCGCCAGCGTCGCATGCTGTCGCGTATCCGGACCGAAATAAAATTGCGCTAGCGCCTGAAACGTTAGTGAATTTAAAGCAGCCTCTGATCGTCTTCACCCGGATATTTCAGGCATGCGGATATTGTCTGTTTTACCCGCAAGGATTTTTCCTTGCCGCTAAATTGGTGCGACCTAATCAGCAACGCTCTTCATCGTGGCATATTTTTCGAAAATATCGCTGAAGGTTTGATGATTTTTCAGAAATACCGCCAGAATCAGCGGATCGAAATGCGTGGGCATCGTTCTGCCATCACCATTCCCGATGATTTCCATCGCCTTTTGATGATCGAAGGCAGGCTTATAGGGACGCCGGCTTCTTAACGCATCATAGATATCGCAAATATTCATGATACGTGCCGCCAGTGGAATTTCTTCTCCGCGCAAGCCGGAAGGATAGCCGCGGCCATCCCATTTTTCGTGATGATTAAGCGCAATTTCGCAGCCTAATTTGAGATAAGGCGATTTGCTATTGCCCAGAATCTCCTCGCCCATCACGGCATGCTGCTTCATGACAGTCCACTCCTCCGGTGTAAAACCGCCCGGTTTGAGCAGGATATGATCGGGTATACCTATCTTGCCGATGTCGTGCATGGGGCTGGCGAAAAATATCTGCCCGGCATACTCCTCATCCAACCCCAACAGCCTGGCCAACTCGCGACTGTAGTAACTGATCCGTTGTACATGCGAACCGGTATCGTCATCCTTGTGCTCCGCCGCGCGCGTCATCGTGAATATCGTTTCCAGATAGCTCTCTTGAAGTTCAGCGGTCCGCTCACGCACACGCTGTTCCAGCAACTCGTTGGCTGCATGTAAGGCCCTGTGCAAAAGACGCACTTCCAGCATACCATGCACCCTTGCCAGAACTTCAGGCAACTCAAAGGGCTTGGCAACAAAGTCCTTGGCACCCAACTGAAGCGCGCGCAACTTATGCCCCGGCTGTGCCGTGATAACCAGCACAGGCAGATAGTCATCCAGGGCCGCTTCGTTAAGCGCTTCCATCACCTGAAAGCCGTCCATGCCAGGCATCAGAATATCCAGCATAATCAAATCATAGTGATTGCTTCGATGCAGCTTGACAACGTCAAACGGGTTCATTGTGGAAGCGATGGAGGTATAGCCTGCGGATTGCAGCATACGCGTGAGCAATTGCACATTGGCAGCCAGATCATCGACAATCAGGATACTGGCGTTGTATATATCAGCTTCAGTCTTCATAAACCCACCCCTTCTCTATTTATTTTTATCCGCAAATTCCAGCGCGAGATCCAGCGCGGACATCAACTCGTGCACAATGACAGGCTTGGTAAGATAGCGGAAAAATCCTGCCTGCAAGCCCCGTTCGATATCAAAAGGCATGGCGTTGGCACTGATGGCTAACACCGGGATATGCGCAGTGGCGGGATTTTCACGCAGCAGCTTGAGAACTTCAAAACCATTGATACCGGGCAGATTAATGTCCATCAGGATCACATCCGGCTTCGCATTCTGCGCAATTTCGATGCCGATACTGCCGTTCACCGCAGTCAACAGACAGAGCTTAGGCTGACGCGCGATGATCTGCTCAACCAGTTTCATATTTGCCGGATTGTCCTCGACATAAAGCAGGCTATGCAATTGTGCATTATGCATAGCCGGCGGCGGGATCAGAAACCGTTGTTCGGCATCTTCACTCGCCCGTTCGGGGCCGGCAGTCGAGTTCAGCTCAAACCAGAATACACTGCCCACGCCAACCGTGCTTTCCACACCGATCACACCGCCCATCAATTCGACCAGGCGCTTGGCCACCACCAGGCCGATTCCGGTTCCCTCCTCGCGACTGGCCTCCTGCCCCAGACGATTGAAGGGCTGAAACAGATGTTTCATTTGCTCGGATGACAATCCCACACCGCTATCCTTGACACTCACACGCGTGTAGCCTTGCATGTTGGTATTACAAGCCACTTCGACAGCCCCCTGCCTGCGGTTGTATTTGATGGCATTGGAGAGCAGATTAATAATCACCTGTTTCAGACGGGTGCGATCGGCACGGACAAAAAGCGAAACATCAGGAATCAAGGCTGTAATCTTAATATCCCGTTGTTGCGCCTGAGGCTCTATCATACTCTGACATTCGAGCACAACGTCGGCTAACGATACCGGCTCCTCCAACAAGGCCATTTGTCTGGATTCGACCTTGGCAAGGTCAAGGATTTCATTGATGAGTGTCAGCAAATGCCAACCTGCCTGAAGTATCTGACCTATACTCTCCTTTTGATCGGGAGCGTCCAGTCGGCTATCTGTTTCCATCAATTGGGCAAAACCCAGGATGGCGTTGAGCGGGCTGCGCAACTCATGGCTCATGCTCGACAGGAAATCCGACTTGGCAAGATTAGCCTTTTCCGCCACCGAACGTGCGGCCTCCAGCTCAATGTTATTTTCCTGCAATACCTGATCCAGACGTTTGCGTTCGGTAATATCGCGTGCAGCGGCAAACACACCCTGCAATTTTCTATCCCTGTCATAGAAGGTCGAGGCATTGAGTGATACCACCGTTTCCTTGTTGTCGCGGGCACGAGCCGTGAGCTCGTAGTCGGTGACCTTTTTATTATTCAGCACCAGCTTAATGCCTGCATTTGCCCGATCAGGATCAGTGAAATAATTCTTGAACGGCGCGCCGATCAACTCGTCACGCGTACAACCGGTGAGCAACTCCATCTGCTTGTTCGCGTCGGCAATAATTCCCGAAGGATCGGTGGTAATGATCGCGTCGATATTGGACTCAATCAGGGAGCGAGTATAGAACTGCTGATCGCGCAAGCGCTGATCGAGTTTCTGCCGCTCCTCTTCGATCTGGCTGCGTTCGGTGTTGTCGGTGCCAATCAAAAGATAACCGATGATGTCATTCTGCTCATCGCGCAAGGCGGTGACCGACACCACGGCAGGGAAACGGCTGCCGTCTTTCCGGATATAAGTCAGCTCGTAAATATCTTCGATACCACGGGAGGCCTTAAATACCAGCGCCTCAAAACCCGGCGTGATCGGCGTATCCAGTTCAATACTCAAGGCTTCGGCACGCGCGATCACTTCCTGCGGATCGGAAATGTCCGCCGGCGTGATTTTGTTCATCACGTCGGAAGCCGCATAGCCCAACATACGCTCCGCCCCCACGTTGAAAATCTGAATAACCCCCTTGGCATCGGTGGCAATACTGGAGAAATTCTCGCTATTGAAAATCGCACTCTGCAAGGCGCCGGCCTTGAGCAACGCCGCTTCCGCCTGTTTGCGGGCGGTGTTGTCGGTACCGATCAAGAGATAACCGATGATGTCATTTTGGTCATCGCGCAGGGCGGTGACTGACACCACGGCAGGGAATCGGCTACCATCCTTGCGGATATAGGTCAGCTCATATATATCCTCGATGCCGCGAGACGCCTTGAATACCAGCGCCTCAAAACCCGGCGTGATTGGCGTATCCAGCTCAATACTCAAGGCTTCGGCACGCGCGATCACTTCCTGCGGATCGGAGATGTCCGCCGGCGTGATCTTGTTCATCACGTCGGAAGCCGCATAGCCCAACATACGCTCCGCCCCCACGTTGAAAATCTGAATAACCCCCTTGGCATCGGTGGCAATACTGGAGAAATTCTCGCTATTGAAAATCGCACTCTGCAAGGCGCCGGCCTTGAGCAACGCCGCTTCCGCCTGTTTGCGGGCGGTGTTGTCGGTACCGATCAAGAGATAACCGATGATGTCATTTTGGTCATCGCGCAGGGCGGTGACTGACACCACGGCAGGGAATCGGCTACCATCCTTGCGGATATAGGTCAGCTCATATATATCCTCGATGCCGCGAGACGCCTTGAATACCAGCGCCTCAAAACCCGGCGTGATTGGCGTATCCAGCTCAATACTCAAGGCTTCGGCACGCGCGATCACTTCCTGCGGATCGGAGATGTCCGCCGGCGTGATCTTGTTCATCACGTCGGAAGCCGCATAGCCCAACATACGCTCCGCCCCCACGTTGAAAATCTGAATAACCCCCTTGGCATCGGTGGCAATACTGGAGAAATTCTCGCTATTGAAAATCGCACTCTGCAAGGCGCCGGCCTTGAGCAACGCCGCTTCCGCCTGTTTGCGGGCGGTGTTGTCGGTGCCAATCAACAGATAACCGATAATGTCATTTTGCGCATCGCGCAAGGCGGTGACCGACACCACGGCAGGGAAACGACTGCCGTCTTTCCGGATATAAGTCAGCTCGTAAATATCTTCGATACCGCGGGAGGCCTTAAATACCAGCGCCTCAAAACCCGGCGTGATCGGCGTATCCAGTTCAATACTCAAGGCTTCGGCACGCGCGATCATTTCCTGCGGATCGGAAATGTCCGCCGGCGTGATTTTGTTCATCACGTCGGAAGCCGCATAGCCTAGCATGCGCTCCGCCCCCACGTTGAAAATCTGAATCACGCCCCGGGCGTCCGTGGCAATACTGGAGAAATTCTCGCTGTTGAAAATCGCACTCTGCAAGGCGCCGGCTTTTAGCAAAGCCTCTCCGGCCTGAGTCCGTGCGGAAATATCCCGTAAAATTCCCGTAAAGTGGCGCTCGCCTCCCAGCCACATTTCACTGATGGCTATTTCCATCGGAAATACGCTGCCGTCACGGCGCTTGCCAGCCACCTCGCGCTCCAGACCACTGGCACGCATTTCATCGCTGGCGATAAAATCCTCAAACAACACATTACCCGACGCCTGAGCCGTTTCTGCAATCAGTATATTGAAGTTCTGGCCTACCAGCTCAGTGCTTGCGTAACCAAACATGCGTTCTGCGGCAGGATTGATCATTTCGATAACACCCTGACTGGAATGTATCGTCATGATGCCATCGGCGACCGTATTGAGTATCTTGCGGGTCAAGAATACATTATCGCGCAACGCCTGCTGAATTGCGTATTCGCCGGTTACATCACGAAACACCAGCACCGCACCAACCACCTGCGCCCCGGCATCCCTTATCGGGGCACAACTGTCAGCGATATCGCACTCTATGCCGTCACGCGAAATCAGCACGGTATGATTTGCCAGTCCTTGTATTGTGCCTTGCGCCAGCGTATCAATAACCGGAATTTTTGCAGGCTGACGGGTATCCTTGTTGATGATACTAAAAACCTCAGCGATTGGATGTCCGCTAGCCTCGGCCTGAGTCCAACCGGTGAGCTGCTCAGCGAGCGGATTAAGCAAGGTGACGCAGGCATTGGCATCGGTGGCAATCACCGCATCACCAATGGAATTTAAAATAATAGCAAACTTCTCTTCGCTGATCTGCAAACTGGCATTCACCTTTTGCAGTTGCCTGTTAGCCTGCGCCTCAATATTCAATAAATTTTGTGTTTCCAGATGCAACTGTTTTTTGAGCCGCTGCCGGGATATTCGATAGATAAAATAGGCAAAAGCCAGCGCGAACAGCAAGATAAACAGACTCAGCAGTACCATCACGATAAACAGATGCTGCATTTTCACTTGGTACTCACGCTCATATTGCGCCAGAAAGACTTGTTCTATCCGGACGATGCCACTCATCTGCATGCGTATAGCATCCATCAGCGCCTTGCCCTGACCGTTCTCCACGATCGCACCCGCCGCCTTTGTGTCGTTATTATGACGCAAGGCGACCACCTGAGCCAGCATGGTCATTCTGGATTCAATCAACGGTGCAACTGCATCCACATGCCGCGAAGCATCTCTTTTTCTCGTCAACTGGCGCAAGGCAGCCAAATGAGCAGCAATCCCGCCACGCACCGCTAAATAAGGCTCAAGGAAGGCGATATCTCCGGTCAGCACATAGCCGCGCTGCCCCGTCTCGGCATCTTTCAACTCGGATAATAAGTCGTTCGCACTGTTGATCACAGCCAATACATGCATGCGCGCATCGCCGGCCTCTTCTATCTGCCTGAACGCGGTGAATGACACGACGATACCCAGCACGACCAGCAGCACGACAGTCGTGATCAAGGCGATAATGTTATAAGTAGATTTCAAAATATGGTTACCGGAAGCATGAGTTTCAACAGGAGCAAAGTGCGGGGGAGTGCAGCCCTTAAATTCCAGCCAACTTAATTCCTCTGCAAACAAAACTTTAGGGGCATACGGGAAGAACAGAGTTACCTTGAACGTTTATACACCTATTTCCTTAGAAATAAATATTTAATTCTTACACTGCATAAGATAATTCTTACCCGGCAACTTATCATTTGTTTATCAACATCATTGATGACGCAATATACAATAAAACATGCGCAGCAGGTTTCACTAGTAGTTGACGTTTGTCCGCCTGGTTCGCGGCATAAAAGCGATATCCCGCATGAGAGTAAGGCCCTTGATTTATATGAAAATAAACACGCTATGGCGGGCAAACCCGGCTTTTTGCCGCATTTTTATTGCACTGTAAATTTCCTGCCGAACGATATGCGGTTTCCACCGAGTGCTCGGCCTTATCGACCGAGTGCTCTGTGATTTCCAGCGAGCGCTCTGCCTTGTCGAGCGAGTGCTCTGTGGTTCCCAGCGAGCGCTCTGCCTTATCGACCGAGTGCTCTGTGGTTTCCAGCGAGTGCTCTGTGGTGTCGACCGAGTGCTCTGTGGTTTCCAGCGAGCGCTCTGTGGTGTCGACCGAGTGCTCTGCCTTGTCCACCGAGCACTCTGTCATTGCTAGCGAGCGGTGCTGCGTGCCGGATTACCGGTAAACCTTGCAGGTAGCGTCAATTTGAAAAATCCGACAAACTCTGAGCCCGCAGGATAACGACAGGCGCGCAACGGGTCAATATGCCTGACGGGCAATGAATTTGCCTTATGGCTGTCCAATGCAGGCTTGCGCTGAAAACGACTTTTCAGCTAGGAAAAGATGCTCACGAGGATACGGCCAAAACCGTTTGGCGCTTTTGCCGGACAACTGTTTTTCCAGCATAATGAGGTCGGACAACAGCCGCAATGGCAAGACAGCGTCGCGCCGGGATGTCTGCAGAGCCGGGCTGTTTCATATACACTCGCCGTTGCCAGCGCTCGCAATGACAGCCTGTTGCGAGGCTTAATTTGCCGGCTAAACAGATGCCGACGATGCCGGGGCGATGTTTACGAACCCGCTTTTTTGCCGATGCGACTCTCCTGGCCTGCCAGCAGATTTTGAATATTGCGCTTGTGCCGCCAAATCAGCAGCAGCGACATGAGGGTACAAGCAACCACCCACTCGCGGTGCAGGTTCAGCTCATACGCATAGATCGGTGCACTGAGCGCCGCCATCAATGCCGCAAATGAAGACAAACGAAACACCAGGGCGACTGCCAGCCAGGTAGCCAGTGCCGCCAGCCCCAGCCAGAGGTTCAGCGCCAGCAATATGCCCAATGCAGTTGCAACCCCTTTACCGCCCTGAAAACGTAAGAAGACCGGATACAGATGACCCAGGAAGACGGCCATAAACACCAGCGCAACCCGCAGCACACCTTGTGCATCAGATGAGGCAAAATGTATCGCCAGCGCAACCGCCAGCCAACCCTTGGCGGCATCACCCAGCAAGGTCAACGCTGCCGCGGATTTTTTGCCGCTGCGCAGCACATTGGTCGCCCCCGGATTGCCTGAACCATAAGTACGCGGATCGGCGATACCGAAGGCACGGCTAGTCACCACAGCAAAAGAAACGGAACCGAGCAAATAGGCGGCAACAATAAAAAGCAGAGTAAACATCGGGAATACCTTAAAATGCACGAGTGGCGGATTTTACTGCGAATGCTTAGCGACCGCCAAAACTATTCAATACATCAGCCCCCAGCGGACAGAAAGCGCATCATGGACATCATTTTTATACACGAACTCCAAGTCACTACGCTGATTGGAATCTATGAGCGCGAGAAGCATGTGCCACAAACGTTGCAACTCGATCTTGAAATTGCGCTGCCCAATAGCCGTGCCTGTTTCAGCGATGACATTAATGACGCGCTGAATTATGCAAAGGTAATACAGCATATTGAGAATGTATTGAGTGAAGGGCATTTTTCACTGGTTGAAACACTTGCAGAACATATCGCGCAGATCATCTTGCAAGATTTCAAAGCGCCCTGGGTCAAGGTCAGCGTTGCCAAATTACAGGCCATTCGCAGCTGTAAAATGGTAGGGATATGCATAGAGCGCGGCATCCGTCCCTTATCGTAAGCCACTCGCGTTGTAAACCTTCACACGACGCCTTGCCCGCGTTACCGGGATAAGAATACTCACCCCGCTGCCTGACCGCCCGGATTGTTGCCTGACAGCGGGCGCGCGACACCCTCAATGGCCTGTTTGCCAAGGCTGCTGCAAAGCGGCGACTTTGTCCACTGCCATAACAATCTTGCAACCCCGCCCTGACCTGATCTGACCTAACCCGCTGTCAAGACAACGCTTTTATGGCGCGATTGAAAGCCGGATCAGCTTTTCTTTTTTGCCTGCATAGGCCATTTGGCATATATCGCCCCCTGCCGCGTTTGTTTACACTGCACTAGTATCTCGGAAAATATCTCAATCTTAAGGGGACTTGACATGTATATAAATGAATCGCTTGCCAACGGGTTAAAGGAGCGCCTGTGGACTGAATGCAATGCCATAGATACAAACATGAGAAAGCAGTTTACCGACTACCAGAAAACGCATAGACACAAACTCGGCAGCCGTACCGCTTTCATAAAATGGGATCAAATGTACAAAAACGGTGTGCGGCAAAAAATACTGGCTTCCATTAAAACGGGCACGCGGGCCAGTCCTGTCATGCTTTATGCCGTGCTGGACCGGGGTGAGCATGAACAAAGAAAAAACTGGTCGGAAAAAATGTTCAGGGTGACGTATTTATCAATCGACTCTTATGGCAGACTGGATACCTATCGCCCTGTGGTGAAAATTGGCGAGCATGCCGTGATGCGGGTATTCCAGCGGCGCACAGACATTTATAATCCGGACACCTTCGATTTTGATATCTTTAAGGTGATCTCCGAATTTCATACCGTAGGCTATCTGGCACAGTTGATGAGTTTTTTCTTTCATCATCTGTCCGATCTGCTGACCTCCGCCGGTGTTCCGATAGAAAATCTCTCGGTCCCCTTCGTTTCTGAAAACGGCTTGTTTTTAGGTGAATATTCGGTTGCTTCATCCATGATCGACATCAGAACCTATATCGCCGATCATCAAATGACATCAGATCAAAGCGAATGGGTGGAAGAGGTGAGAATCGCTATTCAAAATGATTATAATAAAAATCTGCCTTTTGTCGCCATCGTGGCAGATAGCTCCGAGCCTCATCAAAATTTTTTTTATGCCAATCTGTATAAGGCGGCACCGGCATTTGCACGCCTGGTTGCCGCCAGGGAAGAGGATAAACCAGCAAAAATTGCCATACAACAAACCGTGATCGCATTTTTTGGTTACTACCGTGATTTATTAGTGCAAAAGCAGACTGCGTGCCCTTAATAGCCTGTCTGTCGCCTGCCTGCCGCAGGCAGGCGACAGACAGGCTCACTTCGGCACTATAAAACTGAATCCGCCGATCTGACATCGCACTAAAAAAGACGCCGCCTGTGTTTTACAGCGAGTGCGTCATATCCGTTATTCCGCCGCCTCCAGATTACCTTTACTGACGCTCTCGCCGTCTGTGTCATGTAGCGTCCAGAAAGACAAGGATGAAATCATCGTCAGGCAACCCAGCGTGAGAAACGCATGATGCAAGGCGCTCGTCACTGCCATTTTGTCAGACTGAGGCAAATCGCCAAGATACCAGGCGGTGACCAGAGAGCCGCAAGCCAGACCGAAGCTCATGGACATTTGTTGCATGGAACTGGCCATGGTACTGGCCATACTGGAGTCCTCATCCTTAATGTCTGCATAGGCCATGGAATTCATGCTGGAAAATTGCAGGGAATTGAAAAACCCCTGAACCAGACCGAGTAAAATGATCAGATAAACAGGGGTCGCTGCGGTGACAGCGGAGAACATCCAGATCGTGGTGCCTATCATCAGCGTGTTGAGAATCAGTATCTTGCGGTAGCCAAAGCGCCGCAGAATCGGCCCGGAAATCAGTTTCATTACCATGGCGGCGGCTGTGGCAGGCATCATCAGCAGCCCTGATTGCCAGGCTGGCAGGCCAAGACCTAACTGGTAGAGCAAGGGCAGCAGAAACGGCAGGCCGCCCAAACCCAGCCGGGTCAGAAAACCGCCTACCACCGAAACTCTGAAGGTGCGTACCCGAAACAGCGTCAGCCGCAGCAGCGGATAGCTGGTCTGCTGCGCATGCCAGCCGTAACCTGCCAGCAGACTCAGCGCCAGCAAAAGCAGCAACAATGCTGACGTTGCATCAATGGTGTGCTCGCCGAATATTTCCAGCAACCATGAGATCAGGGCCGCCCCCGAACCGAACAGCAGCAGTCCGGTTACATCAAGCGGTCTTGCCGCCTCGGCGCGATAATCCGGCATATGGCGATGGATGAGCAGCAGCGCCGCTATCCCGACCGGCACGTTGATAAAAAAGATCATCCGCCAGGGCAGCCAGTGCACGATCAGGCCACCCACCGTAGGCCCCAGCAGCGGTCCGATCAATGCCGGTATGATGACGAAATTCATCGCCATTAACAGTTCTGATTTTGGATAAGTGCGAATGATGGCCAGGCGGCCCACAGGCATCATCATCGCGGCGCCCATGCCCTGCAGGATACGCGCCGCAACCAGCATGGGCACATTCAGGGACAGGCCGCAGAGTATCGAGGACAGCGTAAAAACGCTCACCGCTGAACTGAAAACACGACGCGTGCCAAACCGGTCAGCCATCCAGCCACTGACAGGAATACCGATGGCTAAACTCAGAATATAGCTGGTAACCACCGCCTTTAAGCTCAGTGGTGCCACCTGCAGGCTTAACGCCATGGAGGGAATCGCCGTATTGATGATAGTGGAGTCAAGCTGCTCCATAAATAGCGCAGTTGCTACCACCCAGGGAAGATAGCGCTTGACGTTCGAATTAACCTTCAATTTAGCAGCCCTGTATCAAAGGGTAATCATTACCAGTAAACATATCAGGTCAAAACCCGCAGTTATCTGCTCCCCCACTCCCGGCTACGCTCTGCTCAATCCCGACTCATCAAGCTTAAAGCCGGTTTTTAGTCTGCCTGCTTGCGCAGGAAGGAAGGAATATCATAGGTTTCCACGCCATTTTTTTCCATGGCCTCGACTGCTGCACGCCGGCCACTGCGGAAAGCGGTTGGGGTGTCCAGTTCGTTGTAATCAATGTTGGTGACAGGCAACTCGTGCGTACTGGTGCGTTTGCTTTCCTGTTCCACATAAACCAGCTCCGGTTTGGCCTTGAGTCCACCGAGCCCCGTTGCTACGACGGTGACGCGCAAATCATCGCCCATAGACTCATCGAACACCGAACCCAGGATCACCGTCGCTTCTTCGGCTGCAAACTTCACGCAGGCCATCACTTCGTCCATTTCCCTGAGTTTCAATGAACTGGTTGACGTGATATTCACCAGCACGCCGCGCGCGCCGGTCAAGTCCATGTCTTCCAGTAAAGGACTGGCGATCGCGCGTTCGGCAGCAATTTTTGCGCGGTCCGGTCCGGAGGCTACCGCAGAACCCATCATGGCCATGCCATTTTCCGACATCACCGTACAGACATCGGCAAAGTCGACGTTAATCAGACCGGGCGCATTGATGACTTCGGCGATACCTGCAACCGCGCCTTGCAATACGCCGTTGGCCGCCCTGAATGCTTCAGGTACAGTAACATCATTGCCCAGCACTTCCATCAGTTTCGAGTTAGGCACGACAATCAATGAATCGACATGTTCCTGTAGCGCCTTGATGCCTTCGGCTGCAAAACGTGTACGGTTGCCTTCATAGGCAAAGGGCTTGGTGACTACCGCGACGGTCAGGATATTCATTTCGCGGGCGATTTGCGCAACGATAGGCGCGGCCCCCGTGCCGGTCCCCCCCCCCATGCCGGCCGTGATAAATACCATGTTCGCACCGGCAATCATTTTCTTGATGCGCTCGCGATCTTCTTCAGCGGCAGCACGGCCTATCGATGGCTTGGCCCCCGCCCCCAATCCTCTGGTAATTGCAGCACCGATTTGCAACTGTGTGCCGGCAAGACTGCGATTGAGGGCCTGTGCATCGGTATTGATTACGATAAATTCAACGCCTTGTACGCCCTCTGAAATCATGTGATCTACCGCATTACCACCGCAACCGCCGATACCGATCACTTTTATGACTGCATCCTGAGATTGTGTTTCCATTATTTCAAACATAATCGTCCCCTTTAATAATACCAATAGTCAACTGATCAGAATCTGATCATCCTTATTCCAAACCAAAATTAAATCCAGCCTCTTTCACGTAAGAACAGGGGGCTTTGCCGCTTCATTGGAGAAACAATTCCGAACTAAGCTAAAAAATTACGCCTAAGCCATCATTGATAAGAAGCAGAAGATTTATCTCCGTAGCTCCCTGGAAAGCCCCTGGCGAGCTTGCTGTGTGCATCCTGTCGCTAAAACCAGGACTTCATTCTTGCCAGCACATCACTAAACGAGTTTGACTGCCTGCGTGTTTCTTCATTATTCTTGTAATGTTCCAGACCGTATGACAACAGTCCAACCCCCGTCGCCATGCGGGGGGTTTTTACAATATCCGACAAACCACCTACATATTTCGGAATACCTTGTCGAACCGGCAGGTGAAAAATCTCCTCACCCAGTTCAACCATGCCCTGCATGTCACTGCTGCCTCCTGTAATGACGATGCCCGATGACAACAAGTCATCAAATCCGCTGCGTCGTAATTCAGCCTGCACCAGCGAATAAAGTTCTTCAACACGCGGTTCGATCACCTCAGACAAGGTTTTTCGCGACAACATCCGCGCACTGCGCTCACCCACGCCCGGCACTTCGATCACACCGTCATCGGCTAATTGGCGCAACGCACAACCGTACCGTATTTTAATGTCTTCGGCATCCTGAGTCGGCGTACGCAATGCCATGGCGATATCGTTGGTAATCTGGTCGCCCGCGATCGGAATGACGGCGGTATGACGAATCGAACCACCCGTGAACACCGCGATGTCGGTTGTGCCTCCGCCGATGTCGACCAGGCACACGCCCAGATCCATTTCATCCTGTGCTAATACAGCACGACTGGATGCCAGGGGTTGCAGGATCAGTTCATTCACCTCCAGGCCGCAGCGATGTATACACTTCATGATATTCTGTACTGCAGCAACTGCGCCTGTCACAATGTGAACCTCAACATCCAGCCGCATCCCGCTCATCCCCAGCGGTTTTTTGATGCCATCCTGTCCGTCTATACTGAAGGCCTGTTCAAGCACATGCAGTTTTTGCTGATCAGCCGGCAAACTGATAGAACTGGCTGTTTCAAGCACGCGATCGACATCCGCTTGCGTGACTTCCTTCTCCTTGATTTTCACCATGCCGCTCGAATTAGTGCTGCGGATGTGGCTCCCTGCAATACCGGTATGTACCCCGGTGATTTTGCAATCTGCCATCAGTTCAGCTTCTTCAAGGGTACGCTGAATAGCAGCCACGGTTGCCTCAATGTTAACCACCATGCCTTTTTTCATGCCGGATGACGCATGCATCCCCATGCCGACCACTTCCAACTGCCCGTCAGGTTTAACTTCACCGACAATCACCACAATCTTGGATGTACCGATATCCAGGCCCACTACCAGATTCTTCGCTTCCCTGTTTCTGCTCATCGCTCAATCTCCACTTCTGATTTCTGTTTGGTGTTTACAATTGCTCATGCCGGTCGAAGCCGCACTGCAAAACCATCCCGATAGCGCATATCCACTAGTTGTATATCCCTTGCAGTGGGTTGAGCCATGATGTAGGGATAAATAGCTATAAATCTTGCCAGTCTTTGTTGCATTGCTTCGCGTCCCAATTCGACCACAATGTTGTTGCTCAAATGTAACTGCCATGCGTGGCGTGTTGACAGCGCCAGCTGCATGACGCGTAAATGCAAGGGGGCAATTTGCCCGCTAAACGCTAAATATTGCTTTAACACTTCCGGTGACGTACCTTCATTGCCGGAAAATACCGGTAATGCTTGTGTTGTCTCCGCCTCAAAAACTTCGCCCTGTTGATTCACCAGTCCGACATTATTCCAATGTGCTATTGCCTTATGTTCTTCAAAACTCACCAGCAGTTGATCCGGAAACTCACGTCGTATGCTGACATGGCGCACCCAGGGCAACTTCTCTAGCATACGTCTTAACTGATCAATATCCACTGTAAAAAAATTACCACGCACCTGTGCTCTTAGCAGTGACTGCACGTCATCAGCAATTATCCGTTCGGGCACAGCGCTCAAACGAACCACCTTGATGGGCAGCAGTTCAGGTCTATGCACGAGGTAATGTATTCCGCCATACAAAGTGGCCAGTACACAGCAAAAAAACAGTGTATTTGCAATATTGCGCAGCAGAGGTGTGTTATCCCACATGTGCCGAGCCTAAAACACGCATGACCAGTTCATCAAAGTCTATCCCTGCCTGACGGGCAGCCATCGGCACCAGACTATGGTCTGTCATGCCAGGTGAGGTATTGGCTTCCAGTACATAAGGCTGTCCGCTGTCGCTCATCAGAAAATCTATGCGTCCCCAGCCTTCCCCGCCTATCAACGCGAAGGCTTTAAGCGCGAGTTTTTGCATCAGCGCTTCACCTGCTGCGTCCAATCCGCTCGGGCACAGATAACGGGTATCGTCGCGCAGATACTTCGCCTCATAATCATAAAACTCGCTGACAGGTTCTATCTTGATAACAGGCAAGGCATGCTCCCCTAATATCGCAACGGTATATTCACCCCCGCCGATATAACGTTCTGCGATCACCAGCTTGTCGTACTTTGCCGCTTCCCGGCAGGCGAGCTGTAAATCATCCGCCGCTTTTACCTTGCTGATGCCGACACTGGAACCCTCATTGGCCGGTTTGACAAACAGCGGCAATCCCAGTTGTGCAACGACTTCAGCAGCAATGCTATGCTCATCGAGCAGCATGAAATCGGGAACCGGCATTCCACCCGCCTGCCAGACCAGCTTACTGCGCCACTTATCCATGCCAAGGGCGGAGGCCAACACGCCGCTGCCGGTATAGGGGATACCCAATAACTCCAGCGCGCCTTGTACCGTACCGTCCTCACCGAAACGGCCGTGCAAGGCAATAAATACGCGGTCAAAACCTGCTTCTTTCAGCGCCTGCAACGGTTTTGTGTCTGGATCAAAGGCATGCGCATCGACTCCGCTGCGCTGCAAGGCCGCCAACACTGCTGCACCACTTTTGAGTGAGACCTCACGCTCGGCGGAACGCCCGCCAAACAACACGGCCACCTTGCCAAAAGAAGCCGGATTAAGGCTTGAGGAGTGAGGGTTCGGCATTAAAAGACCTGACATTTTTTCATCCATCATTTGTGCATCACCTATGATTTTCACTTCGGGATGTAAATCCACGCCGCACTGAGCGGCGACAGTTTCACGTACCATGCAAATCAGATTTTCAATATCAGCAGCTGTCGCCCCTCCGGTATTGACAATGAAATTCGCGTGTTTTTCAGAAACTTCAGCGCCACCGATGCGCGCGCCTTTCAGACCGCACAGCTCAATCAGACGCGCGGCATAGTCACCGGGCGGATTACGAAAGGCTGATCCGGCATTTGGCAGATTCAACGGCTGACTACTTATGCGTTTTGCCAGCAAGGTCTTGATTTGCTGCCGCGCAACTGTGCCATCACCAGCGTTAAAGGATAGCCATGCACCGACGAAGAATTCTTCTGGTGAGTGGTGAGTGGTGAGTGGTGAGTTAATACACCTGTGGCTTTCCCGCTGCCCACTGTCCACTTGCCACTTACTGCTTAGTGCCACGCTTCTGTAGCCAATTTCATACTCATCCGGTGTTCTGATCTTCAATTCGCCGCTACGGGTTAATACTTGAACCCTGACCACGTGTTGCCAGATTTCACTGCCATAACAACCTGCATTCATTGCCAGCATGCCGCCCAGCGTGCCGGGGATGCCGGCGCAAAAGGCAGCCCCTTGCCTGTTATGCAAAGCAGCAAATCGCGCCAATTTCGCACCGGGAACACCGGCCTGAGCGTAAATCAGCCCGTCATGCTGTAGCGCCAGCTCATTCAGAGCGCCATGCATTAATAACACGGTGCCGCGCAGCCCACCGTCGCGCACCAGCAGATTACTGCCAAGTCCTACTGCAATCAGGTTTTCAGTATCCGGCCTGCTGCACAAATACACCCGCAAATCGTCCAGATCCGCAGGCTGATAACAATGCTTGGCCGAACCACCGGCGCGCCAGCTAGTGTGACGGCACATCGGCTCTTCAAGGGTTAATTTCCCTCGCAGCAGAGCGGCTGAAAACCGTGTTGGTTCGCTCATATTCATATTTGCGCCATCATTTTCACTACTGACGGCACTCTCCCGATTGAACCGGCCCCCATGGTGAGCACAACGTCACCGTCCTGCACTAATTGCAAAATGGTCTGCGGCATATCATCTATCTGCTCGACAAATACGACTTCCCTCTGCCCTGCCAGGCGTAATGCATGCATCATGGCACGCCCATTCGCCGCGAGCAGCGCGGGTTCACCCGCCGCATACACTTCTGCAAGCAGCAAGGTATCCACACCGCACAATATTTTTACAAAATCTTCGAACAGATCACGGGTACGCGTATAACGATGCGGCTGAAATGCCAGTACCAGACGACGACCCGGAAAAGCCCCGCGTACAGCAGCCAGTGTAGCGGCCATCTCTACCGGATGATGACCGTAATCATCAATTAGCGTAAAACTCCCGCCATCCAGTGCAATTTCCCCATAGCGCTGAAAGCGTCTGCCTACGCCTTCAAATTCGCTCAGAGCGGCGATGATGGCTTCGTCGTCCACCCCGACTTCCAGTGCAATGGCAATCGCGGCCAGCGCGTTCAGCACGTTGTGTTTTCCAGGCAAGTTAAGGGTAATGTCCAGATCGCGGTGCGAGCTGTTTTGCCGGCAAATCGCGGTGAAGCGCATCTGTCCGCCCTGATGGCGCACATCGACTGCACGGATTTGCGCGGTTTCACTGAAGCCGTAAGTTGTCACAGGTTTGGTGATACGTGGCAACAGATCACGGATATTTGCATCGTCAACACATACCATGGCGCGGCCATAGAACGGTAAATGTCCGATGAAATCGACGAAAGCCTGTTTCAATCGCTCAAAATCATGACCATAAGTTTCCATATGATCTGCATCAATATTAGTGACAACAGCCAGAATCGGTTGCAAATACAGGAATGACGCGTCGGATTCATCCGCTTCCACGACGATAAATTCACCGGTTCCCAGTTTTGCATTGGTGCCACTGCTGTTTAACTTGCCGCCAATGACGAAGGTGGGGTCGAAGCCGCCTCTTGCCAGGACACTGGCTGTTAGTGAAGTGGTGGTGGTTTTTCCATGCGTTCCTGCTACGGCAATACCTTGACGCAAACGCATCAATTCCGCCAGCATCATGGCGCGCGGAACCACCGTAATCTGGCGTGCACGCGCGGCCAGAACTTCCGGATTATCACTGCCCACGGCAGTCGAAACCACCACCACATCGGCATTGGCCAGATTTTCAGGGGCATGACCGATGGCAACCTTAATGCCCAGCTGAGTCAAACGTTGGGTTGCGGTATTTTCAGCCAGATCCGAGCCACTTACACCGAAGCCAAGATTGAACAACACTTCGGCAATTCCGTTCATGCCTGAACCACCGATGCCGACGAAATGTATCTGCTTTATTTTATGTTTCATGCTGCAATCTCCTTGCATATTATTGCGACTGCGCGGGCCGCGTCAGGCCTTGCAAACCCACGTGCCTGCTGCGCCATTTGTTGCAAACGGTCACGAGTTAATTCGCCAAGCATGCGTGCGATTTTCTCCGCGCTTAATTCAATCTGGGGCAATAAAATTGCCGCATCATGGTTACTTAAAAATTTCGCGTTATGCGTCTGATGATCGTCCACTGCGAAGGGAAATGGAATCAGCAAACTGGCGACCCCGGCCGCCGCCAGTTCTGCGATGGTCAGCGCACCGGACCGGCAAATTACCAGATCGGCATTTTCATAGGCGGCAGCCATATCCTCGATAAATGGCCGTATATCAGCTTCAACGCCAGCAGCGTGATATAAACTCATTACGCTGGCGTGATGCGCCTTGCCGGTTTGATGCAACACCGCCGGACGAGCATCTTCTGCGAGCATGGCAAGCGCCTGCGGCAAAGTTTCATTGATGGCTTTCGCACCAAGACTGCCGCCTACGACCAGTACATTCAACCGACCTGTGCGTGCTGCATAACGAACTTCGGGTGCGACGATTGCCGCAATGCTGCTGCGTACCGGATTGCCGCACCAGATAGCATGCGGCAACACCTCGGGAAATCCGCTCAACACGCGTGTAGCCATCCGTGCCAATACTTTATTGCTCAATCCGGCGATCGAATTTTGCTCATGGATCACCAGCGGGCGACGCAACAAGACAGCCATCAAGCCGCAGGGAAACGTAATATAGCCGCCCATACCCAGCACGACATCCGGCCGGCAGCGAAACATCGCCCCGGCACTTTGCCACACAGCCCGCAACAAATTCACTGGCAGCATGAATTTGCGCAGCAGCCCCTTGCCGCGCAGACCTGAAAATTTAACCAGTGTTATCGGGTAGCCGTGTTTGGGCACCAGTTCCGCTTCCATGCTGGCAGGTGCACCCAGCCAAGTCACTTGCCAGCCCTGCTCACGCAGGATGTCAGCGACCGCCAGTGCCGGAAAGATGTGGCCTCCGGTTCCTCCGGCCATAATCAGGATTGAGCGGTTCATAAATAGATACTCATTAAATGGCGGCAATCAAGTTCAATGCAGCTAGATTCAACCTGAATCCTGAATCCTCGGTCCTGAATCCTGATAATCATGCCGGCATACCTCTGTCCAACCTTCTGTTTTCATAATCGACACGAAGCAGGACAGCGGCGGCGATGCAGTTCACCACCACGCCACTGCCACCGAAGCTCAGGAAGGGCAAGGTGAGTCCCTTCGTCGGCAGCAAACCCATATTGACACCGATATTGATGGTTGCCTGCACGCCTATCCATACGCCTATGCCTTGCGCCACCAAAGATGAGAAGTTGCGTTCCAGAAATGCCGCATGACGTCCGATCTGGTAGCTGCGTATCAGTAACAGGGCAAATAAACCAATCACACAGACAACGCCCACCAGTCCCAATTCTTCGGCAATCACCGCCATCAGAAAATCGGTATGCGCTTCCGGCAAATAAAACAGCTTTTCCACGCTTGCCCCCAGCCCCACGCCAAAACGTTCTCCGCGCCCGAAGGCGATCAACGCATGACTGAGCTGATAGCCTTTTCCGAACGGGTCAGCCCAGGGATCCAAGAAACCGGTGACACGCTGCATGCGGTACGGCGAGGATAAAATCAACGCGGCAAATGCCAAAGGCAGCGCCACCATTAAAGCGCCGAACACCTTGATGTTAAATCCGCCCAACCACAGTGTGCAAAAGGCAATCGACAGGATCACCACAAAAGCGCCCATGTCCGGCTCCAGCAGCAAAAAAGCGCCAACCACGGCCATTACCGCGAACATCGGCAAAAACGCTTGCATCATGGAAGCTCGTGCTTTACGCACGGTATAGTCTGCGGCATACATCACGGCAAATAATTTCATCAACTCGGATGGCTGCAAATTGATGACTATCAGCGGCAACCAGCGCCGACTGCCATTCACTTCATGTCCGATATGCGGAATCAGTACCACTATCAGCAGCAAGACCCCGGCCAGAAATAAATAAGGCGCATAGGTTTGCCAAAGCTGTACGGGTACTTGAAATGCGATTATTCCGGCGAGCAATCCCACTGCGATAAATATGCTTTGCCTAATCAGGTAATAGTTTGCCTGATGATTGGTAAATTTACTGCCTTCGGCTGTTGCGATGGAGGAGGAATAGACCATTACCAACCCGACAGAGAGCAGCGCGATAAACACCCAGATGAGCAGCATATCGTATTGTGCATGCGGGGGCCGGGTACGTGTCCTGACTAATGAGGCCATGATTCCGCCAGTTTACGCACTGCCTCAATAAAAGCCTCTGCCCTGTGTACATAGTTTTTGTACATATCTAAACTGGCGCAAGCAGGGGAAAGCAAAACGGCATCTCCCGGCAGCGCGATGCCGGCTGCTTGTTGCACCGCATCCTGCATATCCACGGCATACAGGATGGCAACATCGCAACCTTGCAAAGTAGCTGCGAGCAAAGGCGCATCCTGTCCGATCAGTATTACGGCGCGAGCGTATTTTGTGACCGCGGATTTTAAGGGGGAAAAATCCTGTGCCTTGCCCTGCCCCCCGGCTATCAATACAGCTTTACTTCCCAAACCTTGTAATGCAGCTACCGTTGCGCCGACATTGGTGCCCTTGGAATCATCGTAAAATGTCACGTCGTGTAACTGGACAACTTTTTCTACGCGGTGCGGCAAACCCTTAAAGCTGCGCAGCGCTTCGAGTAACACAGGCATGGGTAAATCAATAGCGCGGCATAACGCCAATGCCGCCAGTGCATTAGCGACATTATGCAGACCGGCAAGTTTCAGTTCAGAGGCCTTGATCAGACGTTGATTGCCCTCCATCAGCCAGATTTCACTATTGTCCGACAGGATGCCAAAATCTGTTGTGGCTACGGGCAAGTTCAAACCGAAACTAATCAATTCTCGCTGGGTATCTTGCATCGACATGCAGCGCGCGTCATCCCGATTCAGCACCTGAACGCGGCAGCCGTTAAGAATATTTTGCTTTGCCGCTGCATAATCAGCCATACCCTGGTAGCGATCCAGATGATCTTCGCTGATATTGAGTACCGTCGCGGCGTCAACTTGCAAACTGTAAGTAGTTTCCAGCTGAAAACTGGATAATTCCAGCACCCAGATTGCAGGCTGATGCTCCCCGCGCTGCAATACCACATCCAGCACGGCAGGTGAAATATTGCCGGCAGCTACCGCATCGCGTCCGCAGGCACGGCACATGTGTTCCACCAGACTGGTCACCGTGGTCTTGCCATTCGAACCGGTAATCGCAATAATTTTAGCGCCGCATCCTGAGTTCTGCATCTGTTGTGCGAAGAGTTCGATGTCGCCAACGACGGAGATGCCCCGTGCGATGGCGCGCGCCACATGCGGATCAGCCACCGCAACACCCGGACTGATTGCGACCAGATCAATGCCGGCAAATAACGCCTCGTCGAATGGCCCGCAAAATATTTGTTCAGGGGAAACCAATCGGCTAACTTCATCCACACCGGGGGGCATAAGCCGGCTATCCGCAACACGCAGGCGTGCGCCTTGCGCGCTCAGCCAGCGCACCATAGCTAATCCGGTCTCACCGAGACCGAGTACCAGCACAGATTTTGTTGCAAATTGTTTCAAAGAAACTCCTTCTATCTCAGTTTCAACGTCGCTAAGCCCAACAATACCAGCAACATGGTGATAATCCAGAAGCGCACCACCACCTGCGTTTCCTTCCACCCTTTCAATTCATAATGGTGGTGCAGCGGGGCCATACGGAACACGCGTTTTCCGGTCAATTTGAATGAAGCGACCTGAATTACCACAGACAGCGTTTCCACCACGAAAACACCCCCCATAATGAACAGCACCAACTCCTGGCGCACAATCACTGCAACTACGCCGAGCGCAGCACCAAGCGCTAACGCCCCCACATCGCCCATAAATACTTCTGCCGGATAGGCGTTGAACCAGAGAAAAGCCAGACCGGCACCGCTGATTCCACCACAAAATACCGCCAACTCACCGGCTCCCGGGATATACGGAATGCCTAGATATTTTGCAAACACGACATTTCCTGCAACATAGGAGAATAATGCCAGGGCGCCAGACACCATCACAGTGGGCATAATCGCCAGGCCATCCAGACCATCTGTCAAATTGACAGCATTGCTGGTGCCGACGATGACGAAATAGGCCATTGCGATAAAAGCGACTGCACCCATCGGAAATACCAGAAACTTAAGAAAAGGCACAATTAACTGAGTTTGAGCCGGCATGGTTGCCGACTGCCACAAATAAACCCCGACCAGCAGCGCAACAATCGACTGGCAGCACATTTTTGCTTTAGCTGACAGTCCTTTCGGATTGCGGTGTACCACTTTTCGATAGTCGTCGACCCAGCCGATGACACCGAATCCCAAAGTAGTCAACAAGGATACCCAGACATAATGGTTGTGTAAATCACCCCACAGCAAGGTAGTTATCGCAATTGAAGTAAGAATCAGCGCACCGCCCATGGTGGGTGTGCCGGCCTTGACCAAATGCGTTTGCGGTCCGTCTGTACGCACGGATTGGCCAATTTTATAGTCAGTCAGCTTGCGTATCATCGCAGGTCCTACCAGAAATGAAATTCCCAGCGCGGTCATCGCCGACAATACGGTTCGCAGCGTAATGTAATTGAATACACTAAAAAATCTGACATGAATATCCTGTGCCAACCATTGTGCGAGTGCTAATAACATGATTATTCCTTTGTTGAGTAGTGTGCAGTAAGTGGTATGTTGCAAGCGCTTGCCACCACCATTCCCGGCTCACCAGTCATTAGATATTTGACGATCCGTTCCATTTTCATGAAGCGCGAACCTTTGACCAGCACCGTCGTACCGGTATGTAATTCATTTTCGAGGGACGCTTGCAGTGCTTCAATTGAATCGAAGTGCAAAGCTTTACTGCCGAACCCGTGTACTGCGGCAAGACTTAATTCCCCGAGTGCATAGAGCTTGTCGATCCCTGACTGATGTGCGGTTGCACCGATGCCGGCATGGAAAGTTGCTGCGTTATCGCCCAACTCACCCATATCACCCAGCACGAGTACGCGTCGCCCTGACGTTTGAGCCAATACCGAAATGGCCGCTTCCAGCGAAGCCGGATTCGCGTTGTAGCTATCGTCAATCACCGTTGCACCACCACGGGCCTGTTTGTATTGCAAGCGTCCTGCCACACCGCTGAATTTTTCCAGGCCGCTCAGGATGCTCTCCAGCGGCAAGTTCAGGGCAATAGCTGCTGCGGTAGCAGCCAGTGCATTGCGCGCATTATGTTCGCCGGGAACATGCATATCCGCAGTAAAGTCACCTTTTGGCGTTTGTGCGACCAGACGCTGCCCCCTCGTTAGCGGATACCATTGGCCGGTGACATCCGCATTGCTGTTCAGACCAAATTCCAGTAAAGAATGTACCCCTGCCAGACTGCGCCACAGCGGCGCGTATTCATCATCAGCGTTGATGATTGCACTACCTTCGTGTTGCAATCCTGCAAAAATTTCACCTTTGGCAAAGGCTACCGCGTCCACCGACCCCATGCCCGCCAGATGCGCACCACTGGCATTATTGATCAGCGCAATTTGCGGGCTGGCAATCCGGCTCAGATAATCGATCTCACCCGGATGATTCATGCCCATTTCAATAACGGCATAGCGATGTTGCGCGCTCAATTGTAAAAGGGTGAGTGGCATGCCTATGTCATTATTCAGGTTGCCTTTAGTTGCCAGTACGGCCTCTTCGCTGCCAGCGGCTGCACGCAAAATGGCGGCCAGCATTTCCTTGACAGTGGTTTTTCCGTTGCTGCCGGTAATAGCGACCACGGGAATGGAAAACTGACGGCGCCAGTATGCCGCCAATTGACCTAGTGCCAGGCGCGTATCCTCTACCAGCAGGATGGGAAAAACCGTATTCTGCGGTGTTGTCAGCTTCTCGAAGCCGTCTTGGTTGACTACAGCGGCTACGGCCCCGCTTTGCATTGCCTGTGCGACAAAATCGGCTCCATCGAAATATTCACCGCGCAGGGCGATATATAAGTCACCCGGCTGAATTTTGCGCGTGTCGGTGGAAACTGCTAAGAATCGCACGTCACTTGCATTGGACGGCAACTTTGCATTCAGCACTTTGGCGGCTTTGCTGAGTAACATCATTGAATACCTCCGTGCGGCCAGCTTTTCAGTTCCTGCAAGGCTATTTCCACATCACTGAATGGATACTTCACCCCTTTAATTTCCTGATAATTTTCGTGTCCTTTACCCGCAATCAAAACCATATCTCCGCATTTGGCCATATTTATAGCATGGCGAATCGCTGCGGCCCGTTCAGACAAAATCTGATGTTTTCCGGCTTTCATTTCGCAGCCGACTTCTGCGACAATAAGCTGAGGATCTTCGCTGCGCGGATTATCGCTGGTGATAATGCAAAAATCTGCAAACTTCTCTGCAATTTTACCCATCATGGCGCGTTTGCCGCGATCCCTGTCGCCACCGCAACCGAAGACACAGATTAGCCGGCTCCCGGCACTGACTTCGCGCAGCGTCAGCAAAACCTTTTCCAGTGCATCCGGCGTGTGTGCGTAATCCACAATCACCGCCGGCGTGTCAGTTCCACCCAGTTTCTGCATGCGTCCGGCAACCTGTTGTACGCTGCCCAATGCAGCCACGGCCTTATCCAGGCTCACTTCGCTCACCAGCAATACCGCCAGCACACCCAACAAGTTCGCCGCATTAAATCTGCCCAGCAGCGTGCTTTTGAATTCGCTTGCACCCCAACTTGAACGCACATCCAGTTGCATGCCTTGCGTAGTCATTTTGCGCAAATCCCCGTACACCATGCGCATGCCGTAGCGTTCTGCCTGACGCAATGCCGCATCAGTCAATCCGTAGCCGATCACTTCAACGTTTTTGTCGCGCAACTGCGCAGCCAGCTCGATGCCGAACGGGTCATCTAGGTTGACCACTGCAAATTGCAATGACTGCCAATCAAACAGTCGTCGTTTAATAGCAGCATAACTTGCCATGTTACCGTGGTAATCCAGATGGTCGCGACTCAGGTTAGTCAATAGCGCCACATCAAATTTCACCCCGTTGACGCGTCCTTGCGCCAGTGCGTGAGAAGAGACTTCCATAGTGACCGCTTTGGCACCGTTGTTCAGGTAATCTGCCAGTAGTCCATGTAAATTTACGGCATCAGGTGTGGTGTTCGCTGTCTCTTGCAGTGCCTCGACAAAACCATTACCCAGCGTGCCGATCAGGGCGCATTTTTTCTCTGCTATATTCAATGCGTGCGCAATCCAATGGCAACTTGAAGTTTTACCATTAGTGCCGGTGACGCCGATCATCCACAGCTTTTCCGAGGGGGCACGATAGGCTTCATCTGCGATTCTTCCTGCTTTGTGACGCAAATCCGTCACCGCAAAATGAGTGACATGCCAGTCCGGCTGCCATGCAAAAGGCTGTATTTCACCTGTTGGTACAGTTAAATTACGTTCATAGATCACCGCTTTCGCTCCGCGCACGATGGCTTGGGCAATAAACTGGCGTCCATCGGTGCTGTCACCCGGATAGGCGACGAAAATATCGCCGGGCTGTAAGTTTCGGCTATCTGTGACCAATCTTGCATGCGACAAACTGCCCAGAAAGTCTGTCATTTGCAATTCGCTACCGGCAATCATCAAATATCCTCCCTGATAATTTCTGTCGGGGCTGGCAGAACATTATCCAACGGTGCATCATTGGGCACATTCAGTATATGAAGTGCGCCTGAGACGACCTGGCTGAATACCGGAGCTGCAACAAGGCCGCCATAATATTGTTTATTGTTGGGCTCGTCTATCATCACGGCAACGATCAATCTCGGCGCTGAGGCGGGGGCAAAGCCGACAAAAGATGCGACATAATGGTTGGTGTAATGCCCGTGATCCAGCTTGCGTGCTGTGCCGGTTTTTCCGCCGACCCGGTAACCCGCCACTTGCGCTAAGGGTGCTGTTCCGCCCGGCATCACCACAGATTCCATCATCACGCGCAATTGTTCGGCGGTCTTACTGGAAAATACCCGGTGACCGATGGCAGGTTGATCGAGTTTAAGAAATGAAATGGGTTTGAGTTCCCCTCCGTCGGTAAAAATGGTGTAAGCACGCGCCAGTTGCAGCAAATTGACGGAAATGCCGTGACCAAATGACATGGTGGCCTGTTCTATGGGCCGCCAGCTTTTGGCCGGACGCAGCATGCCTATGGCCTCACCGGGAAAATGGCTGCCGGTATGTGCACCGAAACCCGCATTATTAAAGGTATTCCACATAACCTCTGGCTCCATCGACAGTGCGATCTTTGATGCACCGACATTGCTGGATTTTTGTATGACCTGTGCTACCGTTAGTCTCGGTTCTGCATGGGTATCGTGTATGGTTTTATTGCCGATTGTGAATACGCCATTTTCTGTATTGATTACCGTTTCAGGCGTCACTTTGCCGATGTTCAGCGCGGTTCCGATGGTAAACGGTTTCATGGTAGAACCAGGTTCAAATTCATCGGCTACGGCGCGATTGCGCATTGCCTGTGGCGTGAGACGGGTGCGGTTGTTCGGGTTGTAACTTGGGAAATTTGCCAGCGCCAGCACCTCGCCGCTTTGCGCATTCAACACCACGATCGCACCGGCTTTAGCCTGATGTTGTTCAACAGCCAGTTTTAATTGTCGATAGGCCAGATGCTGGATGCGACTGTCCAGACTGAGTGTGACATCACCGCCGGGTTTCGGCGGTGTCAGACTGCCGGCATCCTCAACGATATGTCCGCGTCTGTCCTGGATGACACGCTGACTTCCCAGCTTCCCTGCCAACCTTTGCTGCAGTGCCAGCTCTAAGCCTTCCTGCCCGTTATCATCTTCACCGGTAAACCCAACCACCTGTGCATCTTCAGCGCCGGTGGGGTAATAACGCTTATATTCGCGCTGCAATGAAATGCCCGGCAAGTTCATGCTACCCACTTTTTCCGACTGCTCCGGTGGTATTTGGCGTTTTAAATACACAAAATCACGCGAAGTTTCTTCCAGTTGATTTTGCACGTCTGCGACGCGCATACCGAGTACGCTTGATAGCTGATTAAGTTGCTGAGTATTCAGACGTCTCTCATCGGCGTCATTAATGTTAATGTCGGCAGGATTGGCCCACACTGATTCGACTGGCGTACTGACTGCCAGCAGTTCCCCGTTGCAATCAGTAAGCATACCGCGGTGTGCGCTGACCACCAGCAAACGGCTATAACGCTGATTGCCTTTTTGCTGCAAAAAATTGTCGCGGATACCTTGCAAATAGATGTCACGACCAATCAAAGCCAACAGACACAGCAATAGCCCTGCGAATAGCAGAATTGCACGCAATTCCGGTAGTTCTACCGTGCCACTATTGTTAACTTTGGCTCTGTATTTCATGATTTTGGCGCGGTTTCGTGCACTGTGTGAGATACAGGCGGTGCTATCCGGATAAACCGGACTCGCTCTTTTGGGGGTAGCTGCATTTGCAATTGTTCAGAGGCGATTCTCTCCACACGGGCACGACCGGCCAGCGTACCCTGCTCCAATTGCAATTGCCCCCATTCAACTTCCATTTGGCGGGCATGTTCTTTTTCCTGTTGCAAACTGATAAATAACTTGCGTGCCTGATGTTGCGAAGTGACCACGCTTAAGGCCGCAGCAATCACCAGCATCAGCAGCAAAACCTGCAAACAGCTACTACGACACATGACTACGCTCCGCAACACGCATCATCGCGCTACGCGCGCGCGGATTGACTTGCAATTCGGCATTGCCGGCTTTCACAGCACGACCAATCAGTTTCAGTTTTCCTTCCGGCACTTCGCTTGCGCGGATAGGCACATTGCGCGGCAATTTATCAGCATCACTCATATCGCGCATAAAGTGCTTGACCATGCGATCTTCCAGAGAATGGAAGCTGATCACCACCAGGCGACCGCTACGGCTCAAGTGAGTGACACACTGAGGTAATACCTGTGCTAGTTCTTCGAGTTCCTGGTTGAGATAAATCCGTATAGCCTGAAAGGTGCGCGTGGCCGGATTTTTCCCGGTTTCCCGGGTACGTACCGTTTTGCCAACCAGCTCGACGAGCTGCCCCGTGGTCTGGATGGGTTGAATCGCACGCGCAGTAATAATCGCTCTTGCAATCTGCTTAGCAAACCGTTCTTCGCCGTAATCACGTATAACCTCCGTCAGCAGAGCTTCGTCCACCGTTTCTAACCATTGTGCAGCGGTCAGGCCGCTACTGTTATCCATACGCATGTCCAGAGGCGCATCAAATCTGAAACTAAAGCCGCGTTCAGCTTCGTCCAGTTGTGGCGACGAGACACCCAAATCAAGTAAAATTCCATCAACACGTTGAATATTCAGTTCATCCAACACCTCAGTCAAATGCGTAAAACCGCGATGTTCAATATGAAAACGGCTGTCGCGCCAGGCGCGTCCGTGTGCGACTGCCGTCAGATCCTTGTCCAGTGCGATTAAGCGGCCCTGCGCCCCCAGTCTCTGCAAAATCAACGCGCTGTGACCTCCGCGCCCGAAGGTACAATCAACGTAGATACCTTCAGGATTGATCGCCAACGCGTCCACCGCTTCCTGTAACAATACTGTCTGATGCGTTAATATCTGATTCATAATGAAAATCCTTCCAGTTCAGCTGGTAATTCGCCGCTGAGGAACAACAGGTCCGCTTTTTGCTGTGCTTGCCACTTCGTCGCATCCCACAGTTCAAACTTGTTGCCCTGCCCTACCAGCATCACGTTTTTATCCAACGCGGCATAGTTGCGCAATACCGGTGACACCAGTACCCGCCCGGCGCTATCCATAACAACATCTTCTGCATAACCGATTAACAGACGCTGCAAGGCACGAATTTTTGGATTCAGCGAAGACATTTTGCTCAATTTGTCGCGTATCGGTAGCCATTCAGGTTCGGGGTAAACCAGCAAACAACCGTCCGCGTCGGCAGTCAGCAGCAATTTTCCGGCGCAACTACTCAGCAGGCTGTCGCGATACCTTGCAGGTATTGCGAGCCTGCCCTTACCATCCAGATTAAGTTGTGCCGCCCCCTGAAACATATGCACCCACAATTACCCACTATTCACCACTTACGCCTACTATATTGAAAAAATCCCGTCCGGTCAAGCGAAAAACTGATTTTTTCTTTAAAAGACAAAGAGTTAGCGCACACACTTAAGAAAATGTAATTTTACTTACAAAGCAATGAATTGCACAATAAAGCTAAGGTTGTTTATGATGGCCAGAGGTAAGCTTTAGCACTGCTATACTTTTACTTACCATAAACTGAAGTGCATATGCGCCATTCAAATTACGGCACTGATCAGACATGCGCGCATGAGATTTTGTTGTTGAAGTTAATGGTCGCTTTGCAATAGAAATTTACGGAGGGAGTTCGACCGAGATCAATGGCAGAACTCCGCATCATGCACCAGCCATACTTGCCCGGAGTCGCGTAATATCAAACGCCTGCCGTGATATTGCGGCACCCTGTCAGTTATAATTCGATATTAATCACTGACAGGAAATCATCATGGCAAACAAACAATTCATCCAGACTCCTGGCGCGCCCGCCGCAATTGGCACGTATTCTCAGGGTATTCGCGTAAATGATACCGTCTATCTGTCCGGTCAAATCGGCCTTGATCCTGCCACCATGCAGATGTCAGAGGGTATTGATGAACAGATACATCGCGTATTTCAGAATTTACTCGCAGTGGCTCATGCTGCGGGCGGCGATCTGAACGATCTGGTCAAACTAAATGTATATTTGATTGATCTGAAAAATTTTGCAAAAGTAAATGAAATCATGGCCGGCTACTTCCAGCAACCCTATCCGGCACGCGCGGCCGTCGGCGTTTCAGCCCTTCCGCGCGGCGCATTGGTGGAAATGGACGGAGTGCTCGTCACGGGCTAATTTACCGGAAAAAATGCGGGCGTAGCCACAGAATCCGGCGTAATTCTGAGTAATGCCGGCTTTACCACTTGAGTATTTTTTTGCCCAGCCACATACCGGTTACGCCGATGGCGAGCATCGGCAGATAGTGCCATTCGATGACATGGACTATGGAGTTGTTCACTTCAAATAACCGCAGCCACAGTGCGCCCACACTGAACGCAAAAAGCAGCGCGACACTGCCAGCCCAACGGTAGTGCGTACTGGCAAAATGATGCATCACAAAAAACATTCCGCCAGCCGGCAACAGTGAAAACAAGGCAATGCTGATCGTGCATTCAAAGCTATGCACGGGCAAGAGCGCCGGGGGTGTATCCGCCTGCCAGGCAAAAAACAGCACGACAATCAACAGCACAAAGGCGGCCAGTGGCGCAAAGGCGAATCCGCGTAGCTGGTGCAAATCGGGGAATACCAGCAAGGCTGCGCTCAGCGAAGTCGCGACGAGGATGCACAGCAGTGCTGCGATCTCGGCAGTAAACCACGGCTGATGGAATTGTGCGGCAAGATCCGGACGCTGCCCGAACAATGCGAACGAGAGCGCAAGATAAATTGCGGCAACCCCCAGCCACTGAAGGCTTAACGTGAACGGGTGCGGGGCAGGTTTGAGCTCTACCGCATCTGCTATCAGCGAATCTATCAAATTATCAATCATTATCGTTCCAGCATCTTTCTCAGCAGCTTATAGGCGCGATGCGCGGCCACCTTGACGGCCGATTCATTCATCTCCATCTTTGCCGCCACCTCTTTCGCTGTATAGCCATCCTGGTGCATCATTGCCAAGATCGCCGCCTGTTTTTCAGGAAGTTTTTGTACCTCCGCATGGATAGATTCGTAACTGAAGCCGGTTTCGGTTACATCTTCCGGCAACATTTCTTCCAGTTCATCGAAATCCACAGCGTGGTACAGCTGATCGGCATAATGTGCGCGCAGAAAATCGCTCAGGCGAAATTTGGCAATCGCATAAGCCCACGGTTTGTACGGACGGTTGCCATCATAGGTATGGCGAGCCTTGTGGATGGAAATCAATATTTCCTGCAACAGGTCATCCACCTCGCCAGCTGAATTCAGACGCCGCGCCAGATACGGTCGCAACAGGTGCGAGGTCTGTTGCAGCAGGCTCGCATAAGCGCGCTGATCTCCCTTGAGCGCCAGCTGCATTAACACTTCCAGATTATCGTTTTTACCCGTCACCTGATTTCCTGTAACCTTTTTTCACACCGGCGCGAATACCTGTGCAGACGGGGCACATCATAGCCTGAAATTCGTTGTGCAAGGTTGGCACCATTCAATCAAAGGAGAGACACAGCATGCAACGCAGAGCATTTTTATTCACCTTTACGGGCCTTGCCCTGGCTTTGTCCACCCGCTCGTATGCCGGCGGCAACCACGTCACGGTCATGAAATTTTCAGATGAGGGCAAGCCCCTGGGACTAGTTACATTGGACAGGATTAACAAAGATGCCGAATGGAAGAAGCGACTTTCGCCGCTGGCCTACGATGTGACGCGCAGACAGGGTACGGAACCGGCCTTTTCGCAATCGGGATATGACAGGCATGAAGCAGGTCTGTATCGCTGTATTTGCTGCGACAATGCATTGTTCGATGCCAGTAGCAAATATGATTCAGGTACCGGTTGGCCGAGCTTCTGGCAGCCGGTCTCAAGTCACAATGTGCATGAAATTTCCGACCGGCAGTTTGGTATGCTGCGTACCGAAGTGAAATGTACCTTGTGTGATGCACATCTGGGCCATGTATTCAACGATGGCCCTAAACCCACCGGCCTGCGCTATTGCATGAACACCGTGGCATTGCGTTTTATAGCCAAAATCAGATAAGGAAGCAACCATGTTAATATTTTTCCTGTCCTACCTAGGTGGCGTACTCACCATCTTCAGTCCTTGCGTATTACCGGTATTGCCTTTTGTCTTCGCACGCTCGGATCAGTCGTTTCGCCGTTCGGGCCTGCCTATCCTGCTTGGCATGGCGATCACCTTCACGCTGCTGGCAAGTTTTGCCGCAGTAGGTGGCGCCTATCTTGTCAGCATCAATCAATATGGCCGCTATGCAGCGATGTTACTGCTGCTATTGCTAGGTCTGGCGCTGATCTTCCCCGCTTTGTCGGAACGCCTGATGCGTCCCTTCGTAGCTCTGGGCGGACGCTTGCAACAACAGGCAGACAGCCATGGCAGTTTAAAAGGGGCGCTATTGCTGGGTGTGGCGATCGGATTTTTGTGGGCGCCCTGCGCAGGCCCCATTCTGGGACTGGTGCTCGCTGGCGCTGCACTCAACGGAGCCAATCTGCACAGCGCGGTGCTACTGCTGGTGTTCGCCGCCGGCGCTGCAACATCACTGGGACTGGCGCTGCTGGCCGGCGCCCGTGTATTCAGCCTGATGAAACGCGGACTGGGTGCTGAGGAATGGGTCAGGCGCGGCCTGGGCATTGCCGTGGTCACGGGCGTGGTCGTTATCGCGCTGGGCTGGGATACCCGTTTCCTGTCGCAGTTCAACTTCTTGAATACCGCCGGTGCAGAGCAGAAATTACTGGCCAAACTGGACAAACCCGCCGCTGCAGCGCACGTCCTGCAACAAGAGAGCGACATGCCTTCACTAGCCGGTGCCAGCCAGTGGCTGAATTCCCCTCCGCTGAATTCGGCATCGCTGCGTGGCAAAGTCGTGCTGGTGGACTTCTGGACTTACTCCTGCATCAACTGCTTGCGTACCCTGCCCTATCTGAAAGCCTGGAATGAAAAATATCGCGCTCAGGGACTGGTTATCATCGGTGTGCATGCCCCCGAGTTCGCCTTTGAGAAGGACGTCCATAATGTCGCGCAGGCAGTTCAGGAACAAGGATTGACTTACCCTGTGGCGATAGATAATCACTATGTCATCTGGAATGCCTTCAAGAATCAATACTGGCCTGCACATTATCTGATCGACGCCCGCGGCGTGGTGCGTGAACATCATTTCGGTGAAGGCGGTTATCACGAGACAGAACTGATGATTCAAACTTTGCTCAAAGAAGCGCATCAGGGTCAGCCAGCGCTCAATGATGAGTTGGTGCAAGTGTCAGGCAGCGGTGTGACAGCAGCGGCAGCGGACACCCCCCGTTCACCCGAGACTTATCTGGGCTATGCCCGCGCACAAAACATGGCCAGCCCGGATGCGCTCAGGAAAAACAAGGCGGCGCATTACACTACACCTGACCTGCTCGAAATGGATCATTGGGCGCTGAGTGGCAAATGGCGGATAACGGCTGAATCAGCCACTTCGCAAACTTCCGGAGGCACGCTGAGTTATAACTATCGGGGGCGGGATCTGCATCTGGTGATGGGCGCTGGTCAACCGGTTCGTTTCAGGGTCACGCTGGACGGAATACCTCCCGGCAAAAATCACGGTGCGGATACCGATGAAGCGGGTAATGGCGTACTGCACGAACAGCGACTGTACCAGCTCATCCGGCAGGACGGCTTGATTAAAGAACGAACTTTCCGCATCGAATTTCTGGATTCGGGTGCAGAAGCATTTGCATTCACTTTCGGCTAATTACAAGGAGACTTATCATGACAAAAAATATATTCCTCGCGCTGTTGCTGCTCAATGCTTCTGTGGCAACGGCCGCTGAACAAACCGCAGTTTTCGCCGGAGGATGTTTCTGGGGCGTGGATGCCGTATTCAAACACGTCAAGGGCGTGACTGAAGTCGTGTCAGGCTACGCAGGCGGAAATGCGGCTACGGCACATTACGAACAGGTAAGCAACGGCGACACCGGACACGCTGAATCGGTCCGTATCCGCTTCAATCCTGAGCAGGTAAGCTTCGCGCAACTGTTGCAGGTGTTTGTCAGCGTGGCGCATGACGCTACTCAACTCAACCGTCAGGGGCCGGATACCGGCAGCCAATACCGCTCGGTGATTTTTTACAGCAATGCTGATCAGCAAAAAATAGCGGCAACTTATATCCGCCAACTGGAGGCGGCACATACCTTTGCAAGACCCGTCATGACACAAGTTGTACCGCTAAAACAGTTCTATCCCGCCGAAGCGTATCACCAGAATTATCTGGCACTGCACCCGGAGCAGATGTATATCGTGATCAACGATCAGCCAAAAGTTGAACGCTTGCGTAAACAATTCCCGTCGCTTTATCAATAGCAGCTTGCAATAGGCGCTGCCTTCACATCGTATTCCACTTGATGCAATAGCCGTTTGGCGCTATTTCATCATCATCCGGAATAAGCTTGCAGCGCCCCGCTTGTTGCTCACTGTTGCCGGCAAGAAATTCAAGACAACTGCGACAGCTCATCGCACCTTCAGGTGTGTTCTGGTATTGCAATTGCTGACGCATAGAGGCATTGCTCTTTGCAATTGCCGGTCGTACGAGCACAGGCATCAGTATCAAAACCTGCAAAAATTTTCTTCTTGTCATGCATATTGAGCCAGTATCTAACGGCTCATGCTTTACACACCTGATCACTTTCAATTTATGCCACCTCCTGTCGTAAACACTTCCTCAAAAGTGTGAATCGTGCCGGATTGAATACCATCGTAGCCTGCCAAGCTGTTGACCGTATGGCGAAAAGCGGCACTTTGCATGATACTGAGCGCAGCATTGAGCTGAATCTGATCAAGAGCCGTTGCTTTGCAGGCAAAAAGATAATTCTCACGTGCAACCGGTATAAAATCCAGGTCGAAATGTCTGGCTGCCGCTTCCACGCCAAAACCTGCATCTGCCATATTGCTGGCAACGTAGGCCGCGACGGCGGCATGCGTGTATTCGGCACTATCGTAGTCTGTGATGTTCTTGATACTGATGGACTCACGAGCCAGCAGCATCTCAAGCAGGATCTTCGTGCCCGAGCCGGTTTGACGATTGACGAAGCGTAAATCGCCCCGCTGCAAATCCTGCAATCCCTGAATATTTCTGGGATTGCCCCGCGCGATGAACAGTCCTTGCGTCCTGTAAGCCAGATGAATCAGCACATGCTGCTGTTGGTGCAGCCATTTCAGACAGGGCTGCGCAGACAAGTTAAAATCACCCACCGGCACATGAAAGCCGGCCAGATCACACTCATCACGGGACAAGGCGGCGACGGCCTCCTGACTGCCCCGGTAACTGATTTCAACCGGCTTGTGATCCAGATTCATTTGCTTGATCAGCGCATCAATGGCAAACCCGTGGGACGCAATAATACGCAAGGTACTCAATTCACCGCTTAAAATAGACTCCAGTTCAGAGGCAAAACTCTCCAGTATCGGCGTCAGACGCGCGGTAATGCGTTTGTCGGCCCAGATCAGCTTTTCTGCCAGCGGCGTCAACGTCGTTCCTCTTCCTCTGGATTTTTGCAGCAGCGGTGCTGAAAATTCACGTTCAAAATCACGCAACATACCCCACGCGTGTCGATAGGACAGTTTTGCGCGGGTGGCCGCACTGCTGATACTGCCATCGTCTCTGATCGCGCTGAGCAAGCTCAACAACAAAGGCAAGGAGACGGCCGTGCCCTTACGCTTTTTCAGACTCCATTCAGGACGAATTTCAAAACTCATATATGCTAAATATTGCCTATTTAAAAATTAAAATACTGTGATACCTTGCACGCCGATACGAAGCTTTCAGCAAGTATAAAACACTTATGTTTTAAATAACATATTTAAAAGGAATCACTCATGTCCCAGCATCCTCAACAAATCGCCTCAATTATCGCGATACATCAAGACCGTCCCGGCGCCTTGCTGCCTATGCTGCATGCCATTCAGGATGCGACAGGTTTCATTCCGCCCGAGTCGATCGCTCAGATTGCCAGCGCGCTAAATCTGTCAAGCGCCGAAGTGCATGGGGTGATCAGTTTTTACCATTATTTTCGCATCAGCGCGCCGGCGCCTCACCAGATACAGATTTGCTGTGCCGAAGCCTGTCAGAGCATGGGCGCTGACCGACTGATGCAGCACGCAACGGCGGTAAATTCAACTGACTTTTCAGTACATCCGGTTTATTGCCTTGGGCTCTGTGCGAACTCCCCTGCCATGATGATAGATGAGCAGCTGCACGCAAGGGTCACCACAGAAAAATTCGCCAAGCTGATAAGCGGGCTCAGGAGCGCATCATGAGCTTCACCATCTTCGTACCCGCCGATTCAGCTGCCTTAGCCCTGGGGGCCGATGATGTCGCCAGCGCCATTCGCGATGAGGCCGCTAGACGCAATATTACGGTTACGCTGGTGCGCAACGGCTCGCGCGGCATGCTCTGGCTGGAACCGATGATCGAGGTACAAACGGCAAAAGGTCGCCTCGCTTACGGCCCCGTTGAAGCTGCCGATGTAACCACACTGTTTGATGCTGATTTTATCAGCGGCGGTGCGCACCCGCTGTGTTTGGGACTGACGGAAGAGCTAGCCTATCTGAAAAATCAGCAACGGCTGACCTTTGCGCGTGTCGGCATCACTGATCCATTATCGCTTGAAGATTATCTGGCGCACGATGGTTACAAAGGCTTGCGCTCAGCCTTAACCATGAAGCCTGCCGCCATCGTGCAGCAGGTGACAGAATCCGGACTGCGCGGGCGCGGCGGCGCGGCTTTCCCAACCGGTATCAAATGGCAGACAGTATTGAAGGCAGAAGCCTCACAAAAATACATCGTATGCAATGCGGATGAAGGCGACTCGGGCACCTTTGCCGATCGCATGTTGATGGAGGGCGATCCCTTTACCCTGATTGAAGGCATGACTATCGCCGCACTCGCCGTCGGCGCAACACAAGGCTACCTCTATGTCAGAAGCGAATATCCGCATGCCATCAGGGTATTGAACAAGGCTATTTTACTTGCCCGCGCGGCGGGGTATCTGGGAGAGGATATCTTGAACTCGGGTAAAACCTTCGAGCTTGAAGTGCGCAAGGCGGCAGGTGCTTATGTGTGCGGAGAGGAAACCGCCATGCTGGAGTCCATCGAAGGCCGTCGCGGCATTGTGCGCGCGAAACCTCCGCTACCGGCTATCGAAGGACTGTTCGGCCAGCCTACCGTCATCAATAATGTGATCTCGCTCGCCTCCGTCCCTGTCATTCTGGATAAAGGGGCTGCCTACTATAAAGACTACGGCATGGGACGTTCGCGCGGCACGCTGCCCTTTCAGTTAGCGGGCAACATCAAACAGGGCGGCCTGATCGAAAAGGCCTTTGGCGTTACCTTGCGCGAATTGCTGTATGACTACGGCGGCGGATCATACACAGGCCGTGCAATCAAGGCGGTACAGGTCGGCGGGCCGCTGGGCGCTTATCTGCCGGAATCACAATGGGATACGCCCATGGATTACGAAGCCTACACGGCCCTTTGGGCTGTCTTGGGTCATGGCGGCATCGTGGCACATGACGATACAGCGGATATGGCCAAACTTGCCCGTTACGCGATGGAATTCTGCGCGATCGAATCTTGCGGAAAATGCACGCCCTGCCGCATAGGGGCTGTGCGCGGCGTAGAGGTGATGGATAAGATTATCGCCGGACAAACCGCACAACTCACATTATTGGAGGATTTATGCGACACCATGCTGCACGGCTCGATGTGTGCGATGGGCGGCATGACGCCTTATCCGGTGCTCTCCGCACTGAAACACTTTCCGCAAGATTTTCGCCAACCTCTCCCTAACCCTCTCCCGAAGGGAGAGGGAACGATCGCCCTTTCCCCCTCCGGGGGAAAGTTGGATAAAGGGGAATCGCTGTGCGAGTCTCACATTAATCAAAATGCAGGAGAACAACATGCATAAATCGCTCAATGAGCAAGACGTCGGCACGCCACGCAGCAGCGCAGTACAGCAGGTCACGCTGGAAATAGACGGCATGCCGGTTTCAGTTGCGGCGGGCACCTCGATCATGCGCGCAGCGGCGATAAATGGCGTGAATGTTCCCAAGCTTTGCGCGACAGACTCTCTGGAACCCTTTGGCTCATGCCGGTTGTGCCTGGTTGAAATCGAAGGCCGGCGCGGCTTCCCCGCCTCCTGCACCACGCCTGTCGAGTCCGGCATGAAAGTGCGCACCCAGACGCCAAAATTGCAATCACTGCGCAAAGGCGTGATGGAGCTGTATATTTCCGATCACCCGCTGGATTGCCTGACCTGCGCTGCGAATGGCGATTGCGAATTGCAGGACATGGCAGGCGTCACCGGACTGCGTGAAGTGCGCTATGGCTATGAGGGTAAAAATCATTTATCCGACAAAAAAGATGAATCGAATCCTTATTTCACCTACGATCCGTCCAAATGCATCGTATGCAATCGCTGCGTGCGCGCCTGCGAGGAAATACAGGGGACCTTTGCCCTGACGATAACCGGGCGCGGCTTCGCGTCGCGCGTCACAGCAGGCGTTGACCAGTCTTTCATGGAGTCCGATTGCGTGTCATGCGGTGCCTGTGTGCAGGCTTGCCCTACCGCCACCTTGCAGGAAAAGACCGTCATCGCCATCGGCCAGGCCGAACACGGCGTAGTGACCACGTGCGCCTATTGCGGCGTGGGCTGTGCCTTCAAAGCCGAGATGAAAGGAACTGAAGTAGTGCGCATGGTTCCTTATAAGGATGGTCAGGCCAATGAAGGGCATTCCTGTGTAAAGGGGCGCTTCGCCTGGGGCTATGCGACCCATCAAGATCGCATCACCAAGCCGATGATACGCAGCAAAATCACCGACCCCTGGCGTGAAGTGAGCTGGGACGAGGCGCTCGATTATGCGGCGTCCGAATTCAAACGCATCCAGCTAAAACACGGGCGCGATTCGATAGGCGGTATCGTTTCCTCGCGCTGCACCAATGAAGAAGGCTATCTGGTACAAAAACTGGTGCGCGCCGCCTTTGGCAACAACAACGTCGATACCTGCGCACGCGTTTGTCATTCGCCTACCGGTTACGGCTTGAAACAGACCCTGGGCGAATCGGCCGGCACGCAAACCTTCAAATCTGTCGAGCACAGCGATGTGATTCTGGTTATCGGCGCGAACCCGACCGATGCGCATCCGGTGTTTGCCTCGCGCATGAAAAAGCGCCTGAGGGAGGGTGCGAAGCTGATCGTGATCGATCCGCGCAAGATCGAACTGGTGAGTTCCCCGCACATCAGGGCTGCCTTCCATTTGCCGCTCAAACCCGGCACCAACGTGGCGATACTCTCATCTCTTGCACATGTGATCGTCACTGAGGACTTGCTGAACAAAGACTTTATCGCGGAACGCTGCGAAGACAAGGCTTTTACAGAATGGCGTGACTTTGTCTCACAACCTGAAAATTCACCCGAGGCGATGCAGCAAGTTACCGGCGTAGCCGCAGAACTGGTACGCGGTGCTGCGCGCCTGTATGCAACGGGCGGCAATGCCGCAATTTACTACGGACTGGGCGTCACCGAACACGCACAGGGTTCAACCGCCGTGATGGGCATCGCGAATCTTGCCATGGCGACCGGCAACATCGGACGTGAAGGCGTCGGGGTCAATCCCTTGCGCGGACAAAATAATGTTCAGGGTTCCTGCGACATCGGTTCTTTCCCGCACGAACTGCCCGGTTATCGCCATGTATCCGACTCCACCACCCGCCATTTGTTTGAAGCGGCATGGGGCGTCACCATTCAGCCTGAACCGGGATTGCGCATTCCGAACATGTTTGATGCGGCGCTCGATGGCAGTTTCAAGGGACTGTATTGTCAGGGCGAGGATATCGTTCAGTCCGACCCGAATACGCAGCATGTCACGGCAGCGCTCTCTGCGATGGAATGCATCGTGGTTCAGGATATTTTCCTCAATGAAACCGCGATGTACGCGCATGTATTTTTGCCCGGCTCCTCCTTTTTGGAAAAGGATGGCACCTTCACCAATGCAGAACGGCGCATCTCGCGGGTGCGAAAAGTCATGCCGCCCAAGGCGATGCTGGCTGACTGGGAAGTGACCGTACAGCTGTCAGAACGATTGGGCTATCCGATGAATTACAGCCACCCGTCGGAGATCATGGCTGAAATCGCCAGCCTCACACCTACTTTTAGCGGCGTGAGTTACGCAAAACTTGATCAACTGGGCAGCATACAATGGCCTTGCAATGAGAACGCACCGGAAGGCACACCGATCATGCATGTCGACCGGTTCGTGCGCGGCAAAGGGCGTTTCATCATCACTCAATACATCGCTACTGATGAAAAGGTCACCAAAAAATTTCCGCTGATTCTCACCACGGGGCGCATTCTGTCGCAGTACAACGTCGGCGCACAAACCCGTCGCACCGGGAACATACAGTGGCATGAAGAAGATCTGCTGGAAATTCATCCGCACGACGCGGAAGATCGCGGCATTGTTGATGGTGGCTGGGTAGAAATTCAAAGCCGTTCGGGGACGACCGTATTGCGCGCCAGCGTATCCCAACGCATGCAGCCTGGCGTGGTCTATACCACCTTCCATTTCCCCGAATCCGGCGCGAATGTGATCACCACGGATAACGCTGACTGGGCGACCAACTGCCCGGAATACAAGGTTACCGCCGTGCAAATAAAACCGGTAGCGGAACCCTCTCAATGGCAGAAAGGCTACACGCGCTTTGCCAAAGCACAACAGAACCTGCTGAATCAGGCACAAAATGGCTGAGGCCGCGAAGATGCTCATGCCTGAAATCGAGTGCGTCAGTCAGCGGCCTATCTCGCGCTGGCGTGATGGCAGCTTCAGTCAGCAGCAGGACAATCTGGCTGTTGAAGTCCCCATCGCGCTCGAATTTAACGGCATCTCGCATGCGGTGATGCTGGCGACACCGTGTGATCTGGAAAGCTTTGCCTTAGGCTTTGCGCTCAGCGAAGGCATCGTGGCTCAGCGTGGTGAGTTTCGCGGTGCCGAGATCGAAGAGTCCGCATCAGGTCTCACTGTGCATTGCGACATCTCCAGCCGGGCTTTCATGAATCTTAAACAGAAACGCCGCAACATGACCGGGCGCACCGGCTGTGGTTTATGCGGCGTGGAAAGCCTCGATCAGGTTTTAAGGATACTGCCTGAGGTGCCGGCAGGACGAACCGTTCCGCTGCCAGCCATACGCACCGCGCTGTCATCTTTGTCGACTTTACAACCGCTGTGCAACTTGACCGGTGGCATGCATGCCGCCGCCTTTAGCAACCCGGACGGCGCTATCCTGCTGGCATGCGAGGATGTAGGCCGCCACAATGCACTGGACAAACTGATAGGCAGAATGGCGGAACGCGACCTTAACTTTCAGGAGGGCTTTTTATTGATCACCAGTCGCGCCAGTGTCGAAATGGTGCAAAAAGCGGCTACCATGGGAATAGGCTGCCTGATTGCAATTTCAGCACCAACCACTCTGTCCGTCGAAATGGCGCAGGCTACCGGCATGACGCTCATCGCGTTTGCGCGCGGAAATGAGTTCGTAGCCTATACACATGCAAACAGAATAGACCTGAGGTAGATGATGGATATGCAAAACCTGTTGCACATGGCGAATAAAATTGGTAGTTTCTTTGCATCCATGCCCGATCATGAAGAGGCACTGCAGGGCATTAGCGGACACATTCATAGTTTTTGGGCGCCGCGCATGCGCAGTCAGCTGCTCGCGCATGTCGATACCCGCAACGGGGAGGGACTCACGCCTATCGTGCTGGAGGCGATTCTTGCCAACCGCGACAGTTTAAAGCCGCAAAGTGAACTTAAATAAGGAGAGGAAACAACGATACGTTAGCATTGATGCAGCATCATAAATCTATAAATTATAAAGAGGAGACGGATCATGTCCGATAACAACAATGCCGCTGCAGCTAGCTGGCTGTCAAGAGAGCGTACCATTGCCAAAGCAGGTTTCAACCGGTGGCTGGTTCCACCCGCAGCGCTGGCAATACATCTGTGTATCGGTATGGCGTATGGTTTTTCAGTATTCTGGCTGCCGCTCTCGCGTGCCATAGGCATCAATAAGGCGCTTGATTGCGCCAAGGACATGGGGTTTTTCGAACAAGTATTCTCCACCAGTTGCGACTGGCAGATTTCAATGCTGGGCTGGATGTACACACTGTTTTTCGTATTCCTGGGTTCTTCCGCCGCGCTCTGGGGCGGCTGGCTGGAAAAGGCGGGACCTCGCAAGGCGGGTGTCGTGTCGGCATTTTGCTGGTGCGGCGGTCTGGTGATTTCAGCCATAGGCGTACATCTGCACCAGATCTGGATGCTCTGGCTGGGCTCAGGTGTGATCGGCGGTATCGGTTTGGGCTTAGGTTACATCTCACCGGTATCGACACTAATCAAATGGTTTCCGGATCGTCGCGGCATGGCGACCGGCATGGCGATCATGGGATTCGGCGGCGGCGCGATGATAGGCGCGCCGCTGGCTAACAAGCTGATGACATATTTTGCGACACCCGCTTCAGTCGGCGTGATGGAAACATTTCTGGCGCTGGCCGCCGTTTACTTCGTCTTTATGATGGCAGGTGCCTTGGGTTATCGCGTCCCTGCAGATGACTGGAAGCCGGTCGGATGGACACCGCCTGCCAAAACAAAAAACGCCATGATTACAGACAATCATGTGCATCTGGATACCGCATGGAAAACACGCCAGTTCTGGCTGGTATGGGGCGTACTTTGCCTCAACGTGACCGCCGGCATCGGCATCATCGGCATGTCATCCCCCATGTTGCAGGAAGTTTTCGGTGGGAAACTGATCGGCATTGACGTTGCCTTTAACGACCTGACGCTGGCTCAGAAAACCGCCATTGCCGCCGTCGCTGCCGGATTCACCGGACTGCTGTCTCTGTTTAACATTGCAGGGCGTTTCTTTTGGGCGGCGTTATCCGACAAAATCGGCCGCAAGGTGACGTATTACACCTTCTTCCTGTTAGGCTTTGTGTTGTATGCCAGCATTCCGTCGACCGCACATGCCGGCAGTCAGGCGCTGTTCGTCGCCTTCTTCTGTATCATACTGTCCATGTATGGCGGCGGATTTGCAACGGTTCCGGCTTATCTGGCGGATATGTTCGGCACCAGGTTCGTCGGTGCGATTCATGGTCGCTTACTGACAGCCTGGTCAGCCGCAGGGGTGTTCGGACCGGTACTGGTCAATTATCTGCGCGAATATCAGCTCGCCCACGGCGTGGCAAAAGCGGATGCCTACACCGTGACCATGTACATTTTATCCAGCCTGCTGGTGGTGGGATTCATTTGCAACTGGCTGATCAGACCGGTGGATGAAGAGCATCATATGAAACCCGAAGAAGCGGCACAAGCCAAGAAACTTGCCGACGACACGCATCAGCACTTCGTTGCAGATGTCTCGGCGCTTGCCACTGAAGTCAGTCATTCCTGGCTGGTAGCGCTGGCCTGGATCGCTGTCTGGGTTCCGCTAGGCTGGGGTATCTGGATGACGGCACAAAAAGCGATCATTCTATTCAGATAGCAGATAGAGCAGGTATAGCTAAACTCAGGGGGATGGTGCAGTTGCCATCCCCCTTTGTCCGGCAGCGCGTTAAGAACCATCCACCCGCCAGATAACATTCTGTAGCCTGCCTCCAGGCGAATAACCAGGTGGTTCACAAAAATTTCTATGCTTTGTAACCTTTTTTGATCCTTAGCCGAATCTGTTTGTGCGTAGAGGATGCAATTGCATTCATCAGCAACGTTATTGAGCACCAAGCCGGATTTGCCGGTCTTTGGGATCATCTCTGTTTAACTTAAAGGAGTTTCAACATGAAAGCAATCTTGACAACAGCAATCGGCGGTTTTTTGGTACTTGGTCTGGCAGGCGCGGCAAATGCAGCAACCCCGCAAATGGAAAAATGTTTTGGCGTTGCCAAAGCCGGCATGAATGACTGTAGCAGCAATAAATCATCACACTCCTGTGCAGGTCAGGCTACTAAAAACAGCGACAGTAACGATTTTGTCGCGCTACCCAAGGGTACTTGCAATAAAATCGCCAATGGCAGTCTGGTTGCCGATGCCATGATGAAAAAGGCGATGTAATGGGCAAGCCCGCAACGCTACCCTGTGTCGCAGGCATAGGCTTGCGGGCACCGCATTACCGTGAAGTGCTGGACACCTTACCCCCGTTAGGCTGGGTAGAAGTGCACAACGAAAATTTTTTTGGCGGAGGCGCTGCGCTGCACACACTACTCAAGGTACGCGAACACTATCCCGTCAGCCTGCATGGTGTCGGCATGGGTCTGGCGTCAGGTGATCCGCTCAATCCTGAACATTTAACGGCTTTACGCGAGCTGTGCGAGGCAATACAGCCCGCCGCCATATCAGAACATCTGTGCTGGAATTCGGTAAACGGTCTGGTCGCCAACGACTTGCTGCCTTTTCCCTATACCCGTGAGTCGCTTGCACATGTTGCGCGCCGCATTCAACAGGTGCAGGAAAAACTGGGGCGATCTTTGCTGGTGGAAAACTTGTCCAGCTATCTGTCGTTCAGCAACAGTGAAATGACCGAAGGTGAATTCCTGGCCGAACTCACGCGCCGTACCGGCTGCGGCATCCTGTTCGATGTGGAAAACCTGTATGTCAACGTGCGCAATCTCGGCGTGGATGCCGAGGCGTTTATTCGCGCCATTCCACACGAGGCGGTCAGGGAATATCATCTGGCCGGCTATTCGGTCCGGGACGGCTGTCTGGTGGATACGCATAACTTTCCGGTATATCCCGAAGTCTGGGCGCTTTATGAATACGTGCTGCAGCAAATTGGTCCCCGTCCCACCCTGATTGAATGGGACAGCGACATCCCCGCCTTATCCGTGTTGATGGCTGAAGCTGACAAAGCGCAGCAAAGAATGAATGCCGGCCATGACTGAGTACACTGATGAGCTTAATCGTTTCATGCGCGCCATTGTGCAGGGTACAGACGTATCACCGCAAATCGACACGATCTATCAGAATTATTCTCTCGATATTGCCATCGAAATCTACCGTAACAATTATCGCGGCAATCTGCATGATGCGTTAACGGGCGCATACCCGGTCATCTTGCAACTGGTCGGCGATGAGTTTTTCCGCTATCTGACGCGAAGCTATATCGGGCAATATCCGTCTGTCAGCGCCAACCTGTATCATTACGGCGAGCAAATGTCCGTTTTCCTGCAAGAGTTTCCCCCTGCACAAGCCCTGCCCTATCTGCCGGATGTGGCAGTACTGGAATGGACATGCCAGATTGCTTATTTCGCAACTGACGAACCGAACTTTGCGCTAGACAAACTGGCGCTGATTCCTGCCGAACAACACCCGAATTTAATTCTCCACACCGCATGCCATGTGCTGCGCTCGAACTATCCGCTCACGGCAATCTGGCAAGCGCATCAGCCGGGTGCTGACATTCAGATCAATCTTGCCAGCGGTGGCAGTATCGCACTGGTGAGTCGTCTGGCGAATATCGTACAGGTTTCTGAATTATCTGAAGCTGACGCCTGCTGGCTGCAACGCATACAGGTCCGCGACACACTGGGACTGGCGACTGAGGCCACGCTGGCACTGCATCCTGATTTCAACTTGCAAGCCACTTTACTGGCACTGCTAAAACAAGGGGTACTGACCGGTTTTCATCTGGAGAGCACATCATGAAGCATAGACTGACTAATCTTTACTACCGGGCTTCACACCTGCCGGAGTGCCTGGCTTCACTGCTGGATTTTGGCTTGAGGCTGTTTCTGGCCAGCGTTTTTATCAAATCAGGGCTGACCAAGATACAAAACTGGGACAGCACACTGTATTTATTCAGTGACGTTTATCAAGTGCCTTGGCTTAATCCTCAACTGGCAGCCTGGCTTGCAACAAGCGCAGAGCTCAGCTTGCCGGTGCTGCTGGTAGCCGGACTGTTCGGACGCTTTGCAGCAGCAGGCCTGTTCATTCTCAATCTTGTCGCCGTCAGTTCCTATTATTCAGGACTAAGTGAAGCCGGTATCAACCAGCATCTCTACTGGGGAATGTTGCTGGCAGTTTTATTAACCTTGAGCCGCGGGGCATGGTCGCTGGATTACTGGCTGGAAAATCAGCTAAAAATATCGGAAGCACCATAATGTTGATTTATACTACGAGACTGAAGTTGAGGTAAAGCCCAACGCTTATTCGCACCGAACCGGAAAGGGACAACATGCAATCATCTACAAAACTGATTATAACCGCTGTTAGTGGCTTGCTCGCACTTGTCACACTGTCCGGCACCGCCTCTGCCGCAGAAAATGAAAAATGTTTCGGCGTTGCCAAGGCAGGGCAAAACGGCTGCAACAGCAACGCCAACAAGCGTTCCTGTGCTGGGCATGCGAAAATAGACAACGGCCCCAATGACTTTATGCTGACGCCCAAGGGCAGTTGTTTAAAAATCGGCGGCAAGCTGGCACCGGCCGCGAAATAGCCGAGGGCATCTAAAAAAAATTGATTACTCAGGCCTCTGTCTGTCTTGGGTATTGCAATAAACAGGAATTTGAAAAAGGCACGCAATGCGCCAGAGCAAGATATGGTTGGCCTTCCTGCTGGTGCTGACAGTAGGTATCACGCTGTCCGCCCGCATCGTTTATCTTGGCGATTCAGTGCAAGCCGTGAATCACAGCTTTATCGCCGAGAAGCTCCCTCTCTCGCAACGCATCGGTGAGCTACGCGGCGTCATCGCAAATCAAGAACACCTGCTGTATGAATACTATTCGTACACCGCGACGCGTGATGCATTCCTGATCCAACAGGCCGAGAACAAAAAGCAATTGCTCGACATCGTCAGCAAACTCGAAGCGGACACCAGCACACGTGCAGTTATCACCCAACTGCGAACGCAACTGATGTCGTTTTGGCAATCATCAGTCCAGCTATCCAACACACTTGCCGTTAGTGAACAGGTCAGGGACTGGGACAAGGCACGTGACATTCTGGCTCAGATCAAGCCCCAGGTCAGGCAAATTGAAAATACGCTCGCCGTGATTAACTCGGCCAACCAGCAGGCAGTGAACACGCTTGGCAAAGACTCTCAGGACAGCGTTCAACTATGGTCAGCTCGGTGATCAGCTTCTCGGTGCTGATTTTCGGTGTCGCTTTCTTTGTCGGTTACTATGTTGTGACCATCATCAAGGAAGGTGCCGAGCGGCGTAGACTGGCCCTGTTCGCCGAGCGAGACCCTAACCCGGTGTTGCGCCTGAGTGCCACAGGTGAAGTGCGTTACGCCAATCCGGCCACAGAAAAACTGCTTGGGCAATTTAGAATTTCGTTCGTACAGCAAATTTTACCTGCAGATTTACAGTTTCATTTGACGGTTGCACGCACAACGGTCAATACACAGTTTGAATATACCAGTGGCCAACACACGCTCGAATGTACCGTCTCCTATCTGGCCGATTTCGCCGAATTTCATCTGTATCTCAAGGATGCCAGCGCTCGCAAACAGGCGGAAGCGCGTCTGGCCTACCAGGCTTTCTATGATGCCGCGACCGGTCTGCCCAATCAATACAAGCTGCGCGAAGATCTGAGCCTGGCATTCGGGCAGCAGCGCGAGGGATGCGCGTTAATGATCGTTGCCGACCGCGAGCAGGAAATTCTGGAGAGTTATGGTGCCGCCGAGACCGAAAAATGGCTGATCAGGATCGCACAGCGACTAGGCCATGAACTCGATGGCGACACGGAAAAACTTTATCGCTTCGGCAGCAATGCCTTCGTTCTGCTCTGCCTGCCTTGCCATGATCTACAAGGGAGGGCTGCGCAGTTGCTCAGTCTGGCCCAGCAGCCAATACAAGTCGAAGATTATAAATTATTCTCAACCCTCTCCATCGGCGCCATGCTAATACGCCATGAAAACATGGTTGAATCGCTGGTGCAACAAGCCGCCTCTGCCTGCAATCGGGTACGCCGTGCAGGAGGCAACGATTTTGCCATCTATGACGAAGCCATGAGCCATGCTGCGTTGAAAGCCTTGCAGCTTGCCGCCGATTTGCAGCACGCGGTGGACAACAATGAATTGCGCTTGCAGTATCAGCCTAAAGTAGACACAGCAACCGGTTGCCTGCTCGGCATGGAAGCGCTGGTTCGCTGGATTCATCCTGTGCGCGGCATGATTTCCCCGGTTGAATTTATTCCCGTTGCCGAGGAAACCGGCCTGATCATTGGTATTGGTCGCTGGGTACTCAGAGAAGCTTGCCGTCAAAACGCCCAATGGCAAAGTACCGGACTTCGCCCGTTACGCGTTGCCGTAAATCTTTCCGCGCGGCAATTTCGCGCAGGCACCCTGCTCAATGAGATCGACACAGCCCTGACTGAAACCGGACTTTCCGTCGATTCACTGGAATTGGAAGTCACTGAAAGCATGGTGATGGATGATCCGGAAGAGGTGATCAAATTATTGAGCAAAATTCATAAAAGAGGCATCCATCTGGCACTCGATGATTTCGGCACAGGTCATTCGTCACTGGCGTACCTGAAACGTTTCCCGATCGATTGCGTAAAAATAGACCGAGCTTTTATCAAAGACACCCCGGGTAATACGGATGACGTGGCGATCGCAAAAACCATCATCGCCATGGCGCAAACACTTGGGCTTTCCACTGTTGCCGAAGGCGTCGAGACCCTGGAACAACTGGAACTGATGCAAGAGATGGGATACGATCAAATACAGGGCTACTACTATAGCCGCCCTCTGCCTGCGGAAGATTTTCTTAACTACTATCTCGCGCATAGCTGAACTAATGTTCAGGGACGTTGAACCTGATACCGTCCGGTATTGCTGTCGCCTTTCCCTATTGCCAGACAACGCTGGCAGGCGTTGAGCAAATTACGCTTTCGGTGCATGCACCTTTTGATCGTGATGCAGCATGGTATCTTCATCATCATCGAGCAAAATACGGCTGGCATTGCCTTCCATGTCTTCGTACTGACCTTTTTTCACCGCCCAGATCAGCACGCCGACAAACACCAGACCGAAAAACACCATCCCCGGGATCAAGCTATAAATTACATCCATTATTATTTTTCCTTAAACAGATTACGAATACGCGCCGCATTAGCCACCACCAGCAGCGAGCTTACCGGCATACTGATAGCCGCAATCAACGGCGTGACATGACCTGTCATGGCCATGGGCACCATGATACTGTTATAGACGAATGACAGGCCGATATTTTGCTTGATGGTGCGTAAGGTATATCTGGACAACAACGTTGCCAGACGAACCTTATCCAGTTCATTGTGCATCAGCACGATGTCCGCGCTCTCAACCGACACATCCGTACCGGAACCCAGCGCAATACCCACATCGGCACGGATCAAGGCAGGTGCATCATTCACCCCGTCACCTACCATGGCGACGCGTTCACCCCGCTGTTGCAGTTGTTGAATAGTACGATCCTTGTCTTGCGGCAATACTTCGGCGATGACTTCCATGCCGCCTAACTGCGTTGCTATCGACTCGGCAACCGCCAGCCTGTCGCCGGAGAGCAATGTCATACCAATGCTGGCGGCACGCAAGCTGTCAATCAAGGCCTGCGCATCCGCCCGCAAGGTATCAGCTAAGGTCAGCATGCCAACGTGATCACCATCTACGGCCAGATGCACACAAGTTTCTGACAGGGCCGCTGACTCAGCCTCCATCAAAACTCCCTCCAGGGTAATTTGATTGCGCAGCAGCCACTCACGGGTACCCAGCAACACGGCATGATCCGCTACAGTTGCCGCGACTCCGGCACCTGAAGTGGCATAAAAGTCCTGCACAGTCAGAGTGCGATAAGGCAGTTGACGGGTCTCCGCCGCCAGTACAATCGCCCGGGCCACACTATGTTCGGAATAACGTTCTACCGCCGCGGCAAAGGACAGCAAATCATCCTCGTGCTGCCCTCCTGCGACAAACACCTGATGCACATTCATGCGGCCTTCTGTCAGCGTACCGGTCTTGTCAAAAACAAAATGGGTGACTTTGGAGAGGGTTTCCAGTACCACGCCATTTTTTACCAGAATGCCGTGTTTCGCACCCAGACCCGACGCCACCGCGATCGACATCGGGGTCGCCATGCCCAGCGCGCAGGGGCAGGTGATAATCAAAACTGAGGTTGCCACCATCAGCGCGTGTTCAAAATTGGCCGACCAAAGGTAAAAAGATAAACAGGCTAAGATCAAGGTGACCAGCACAAACCAGGGCACGATGGCATCAGCCAGACGCTGTATCGGCGCACGGGATGACTGCGCCTCTTCCACCAGCCGGATGATTTTCGACAAGGTAGAGTCTTGCGAGGCGGCCTCCACTTCGACAATCAGCACGCCGCTGCCATTCAAGGTCCCCGCAATCACCCGATCACCCGGATGTTTTTTAACTGCCATGGATTCGCCGCTCAACATCGCCTCATCCACTGCACTACTGCCGTCAATTACACGCCCGTCCATCGGTATATGACTACCCGGTTTGATCAGCACCTGTGCGCCGACCGTCACTGCGCGCACCGAGCAGATCTTTTCTGCGCCATCTTGCAGGACAATAGCCACTCTGGGCTGCAACTCCATCAAACGGTTAGTCGCGGATACTGCTTGATGCCGATACATCCCTTCCAGATAACGACCGATCAGAATTACAAACAGTAAATTGGTGACCGTATCGAAATACACTTGTGTGCCGCCTTGCAGGGTCACATACAGTGAAAACAGGTAAGTGACAGACAAACCTATCGCAATCGGCAAATCCATGGTCAGGCTGGCATTACGCAATCCCGTCCAGGCACCCTTGAAGAAGGGATAGCCTGAATACAGCAAGGCGGGTGTGGCCAGCGCAAAAGCCATCCACTGAAAAAAACGGACAAATTCGCCATGATCCGCACCGCTGTAGAGCGCAATCGCAATCAGATTCAGGTTCATCATGGCAAAACCCGCGAAAAAAAGCCGGTACAACAAGGCGCGATTGACGCGTTTCATCGTCCCTTCTGCAACTTCCGGATCGTAGGGCACACCGGAATAGCCAACCCGGGATAATTTATGTATCAGCTCGGATAACTTAACCTCGCTGCTATCCCAGCGTAGATGCAAACGTTTTCCGGCAAGGTTGACACCGGCTGAGCGCACCCCCGTTATGCGCATCATGCTGCGCTCGATCAGCCAGACGCAGGCGGCACAATGGATACCTTCAACCAGTAAATGCGCTTCGCGTATCTCGCCCTGACAACTGACAAATTCCTGCTGAATTTCCTCCAGATCATACATCTCAACATCACGGGGCGGTGTAGGCGGCGGAGCCAGCAGAACGCCTTCCGGCGTGCGCTGATAAAAACCCTGCAAACCAGCGTCAAAAATTGCGACGCACACCGCCTGGCAAGCGAAGCAGCAAAAATCACGCTGCACGTCCTCCAGTTGCGTATGAAAATTGATATCGGGCGCTACGGGCAAGCCGCAATGAAAACACCCCGCAAGCGCGAGGTGCTCTGATTCAAATTCTGACATGAAGGAATAAACCAGTATTACTTGGAAATAGCAACGAAGACTTTTTGTTCAGTGGAAAATTGGCTGCCGGCGCGATCTGCGGTGATAATCATATCCCAGTTCCCGGCACGCGGAAAAGCCAGACTGCCTTCATAATTACCCGGCGCAACTTCTTTGAAGCTGCCTGAAAAATCATAATGCGGATCTCCCGGCCATTGCGCCTTGATCAACACTTTACCGCCTTGCACCGGACGACCTTGCTTGTCATGCAATTCAAGTTTCATCAGGGCAGGACTTTTCATCAGGATAAAGCGTGCTTCATCGGGTTTCGCCAGACTGTCATTTTGCAACTGACTGGGCGAATGCAGGTTGAGGGTCCAGCCCAAAGTCGAACGCTCGGACTGCTGCTGCAACCATTTTGCATCATATTGATTATGCTTTAGCACAGTGTAATCATTATCCAGCACGCGCACCGGATGACTCAACACATTCCAGACGAAACGCGCATTAATCATGACACCGGACATCATAATCACCAGCAAACCCAGCACCCACGGATTGCGCCAGCCCTGTTTGTTTTTTTGAGAAATCATTTTCTGCCTTTCATTTATCCACTTACCACTGAGCGTAGCGGTCGCAGCATTCGCTGCGGGCACCGCACGGCCTACCCCTTGCGGGTGCACTACTCACTACTCACTACTTATGCTCGTGCCCATGTTCATCCTCGGGGCCATTAAACACCGTATCATATTCAGCGGACATGGCCGGATTCAGGATATTGACAACGCGAAATTCAATTTTAGTGACTTCTTCGTGCACATTTGCACCCGGCGCTTTGACAAATACTGTAAATCCAGCAGCCTTGCCGTGATGTATCAGTTGCGGCTTATCGGCATCAACCAGTATCTGCCCGGGGATGCCGCCTTCAGCACTGACTTTAACCTCTACATCGTTGTCCGTCTTGTTCAGCACTTTAAAAGTATACTTGTTCTGTATTGATCCATCGCTCATGGTTACATACAAAGGCTGACGCTCAGGTGCCACGCGTAAGGTCAAATTACCCAGATGCGTCAAGCCGTAAATAATACCGCTCAGCGCAAGCAACAAAATCCCGACATAGATAAAAGTACGCGGGTGCTGGTATATCTTCTTAACCGAACGGCCTTCCAACTCATCCAGCGACGCATAGCGAATCAGACCGCGAGGACGACCTATTTTATCCATCACCGAGTCACAGGCATCCAGGCACAAGCCGCAGGTAATGCAACCTAATTGTTGACCGTCGCGAATATCCACACCAGTCGGGCAAACCTGAACGCATTGAAAACAATCGATACAATCGCCCTGTTTCTCGATAACCTTGCCTTTTTGCAGTTTGCCACGCGGCTCGCCGCGCTGCAAATCATAAGCCGGCAGAATGGTCTGTGAATCTGCCATCACCGCCTGAATACGGGCATACGGGCACAGCCACAAACAGGTCTGTTCACGCAGAAAACCAGCCAGCACATAAGTGCCCATAGTAAAGGCAAACAGGGTCGCTTTTTCTATAGCGGACAGATGAAAATGAAGTAAATCATCCCAGTAGCTATGCGCATCGACAAACCAGACCGTGAAGCTGATACCGGTAAAAATGGCAATCGCAAACCAGATCAGGTGCTTGGTTGCTTTCACCCTGATTTTATGCAGACTCAGCGGTGCTGCATCGAGCTTGTGACGCTTATTGGGATTGCCTTCAATTTTTTCTTCTATCCAGGTAAACAGATCAACCCAGGCAGTCTGAAAACAGAAGTAACCGCAGAAAACACGTGAGGCTACCGATGTCACCGCAAACAAGGTCATTGCCATCAGCAACAGCAACAGGGAGACCATCCAGATATCCTGCGGCAAAATAGTGATGTTAAAGATATGGAACTGACGATTATTCACATCAAGCAGAACCGCCTGCTTACCGTTCCAGCGCAGATAAGCGCCAAAAAAGAAAATCAACCAAAGTGATTCAGTAAAATACTTGAGTGTGCGAAAGCGACCGGGTGCGCGCTTGGCATGGATGGTTTTCTCACCCAGATTGGTGGCCCATTCAATATGTTCGCTGTAGATATCCGTAACATTGCTGGAATTATCAAGCTGCTTGTTTGTTGCTTCACTCATGACCAACCCCTCATATTTCATATTCGCTATTAATACGCGTTGACTAAACTCTTCCAATCTAATCTGAAATTCGCCGTTATACGCTAGTCTCCTCGCCTTCCGGGAGAGGGTTGGGGAGAGGGCGCGGACATGACAAAATATCAACCGGGATGATAGGAATCCATACCCGCCAGAAAAATTCACTCAGGGCATACCTGGTATCCAGCAACGCAAAAAGGAGGAGGCTAGCCCCCCCTTTTTTTCAAACGAAAAACTGATTATTTCTCGCCACTTTTTTTACATATCGCATTTTTGAGCAGGTAGCCCAAAAAGCCTGCAAGTACAGTAAAAGCACCTACACCTGCGATGGCCAAAGCCCAGAATACAAAGTCGTGATGCATGTTGGTTCCTTTCATCAAGTCTGCGCGGATATACCACGCAGACAAACAGTGATTTATTTAGCAGCAGGAACAGCTTCGACAGCCGGAGCTGCTGCAACTTCATCCTTCTGACCGCCACCGAACTTATAAACATAAACTGCCAGTTTCTTGATTGCAGTTTCATCAAGCTTACTGACCACGTGGCCCTGTTCATCTTTCTTCAACCAGACAGGCATGATCGCGACGCGTGCTTGCGGATCGCCGGAATTGACACCGTAAGTGATCGTTTGCGTGATACCTGCAATTGATCCGTCAAAGCGCCAGATTTTATCCGTCAGATTGGCAGAACCCATAGCCGCCATACCCTTGGCATCTGCACCGTGACAGGCTGTACAATCGCTTTCAGCAAAAACCTTTTTGCCAGCAGCAACTGCGGAATCAGCGTCAGCCTTATCCTTACCGCCTTCTTCGCTCATCGCCTTGACGTATTTTGCAACATCGTCAATTTGCTGTGCGGACAGACTATCTTTGTGCGCAACCATCATGCCCTGACGACCACCAGAGATAGAGGTATAGATATCATCAATCTTACCGCCATACAACCAGTCATCATCCAGCAGAATCGGTGCCATATAGCCTTGCTCACGCATTGCAAACTTGCCGGACTGGAAAGTACCCTTACCGTTTTGACCATGGCAGGCGGCGCAGTTATCAGAAAACAATACCTTACCGGAACGTGTTACATATTCGGTCAATTTATCGTCTGCCAAAATGGCGGCGGGTGTCATTACCTTGATTTTATCTTCAAAGGGTTTACGCACCGCATCCAACTCAGCCTGATCCTGAGACAATTCCTTGATTGCAGTCCACTTGTTATTGTCTTTCGCATCGACACCCGGTTGTGGCACATTCAAGCCGGGCAAACCGATACCCTTGAAAAAGGTCCCTGCGGATGGCAATGGAATAGCCGGATAGATCAGCAAATATACCACTACCCAAATTGCACTTGCTGTCAGGCCAAGCATCCACCATTTCGGTGGCTGGTTGACAAAGTCCGCCAAATCATCATCCCAGACATGCCCTGAAGTCGGCACGCCGCTAGCGGAGTCGTGATTATCACTCATTTTTTATCTCCTGAATTGTTGTAGTCGCCTTCGTCGCGCAGAACCATGTCGCTCTGCGCTTCAAAGGCATCCTTGTTCCTGGGATTGAACACCATCACATACGCTGCGATCATGGCGACAAAAGCCGCGACTGTTAAAAGTACACCCTGCCAGTCGTTGCTCGTCATACTTACCCAATCGGTATGCAGGTAGCTCAGCAGTTTAGTCACGGTAGTCGACACCTTCTTCAAACTTGACCTGATTTCCCAGGCCTTGCAGGAAAGCAATCACCGCATCCAAATCCGTCTTATCCTTGAGTTCCGCCGGTGCAGCTGCAATATATGCCTCGGTATAAATCGACTTTGGAACAGGATTGAACGGCATCTGCGTCATGACTTTTAGGGTCTTCACCGTTTTGTTCACATCAACCGGCATCTTGTCCAGCCAGAAGAAGTTAGGCATGACAGATTCAGGCACCACGTCACGCGGGTATTTCAGATGCTTACGATGCCATTCATCGGAATACTTGCCGCCCACACGAGCCAGATCAGGTCCGGTGCGCTTGGAACCCCACTGAAAGGTGTGATCGTACATCGACTCTTCAGCGATTGAATAGTGACCATAACGATCTTTTTCATCGCGGAACGGACGTATCATCTGCGAGTGACACAAGTAGCAACCTTCGCGGATATACACATAACGACCAGTCAGTTCAAGCGCGGTATAAGGACGTACGCCATCTCCGGGCTGCCAGTCAGTCGGCTGCGGATTAACCAGTGAAGGTAACGTCTTGTGAGCCGAGGTTGCCGGATTCCAGACGATCTTGTCCATCGGAATAGAATTGCCCTGCATATCTTTATGCTGGGTATTGTTAAACGTACCATCTCCGCCCGACATGCCGGTATTCGGCAGGTAGAACAAAGGCACAATTTCCACAATACCACCGACTGCGACGGCAATGGCGACCAGAACGAACATCAGGACGGCGCTGCGTTCAATCTTATCCTGAAATTTGGTTGAATAAAGTTTATCGTGATCAGACATATTTTTCTCCCCTTATGCTCTGGCTGCGACAGCGTTGATGCCGCGAACAGCGACAGCCTTGCGTATTGTCATCACCACATTAAACAGCATGATCCAGGTACCCAGATTGAAGAGCAATCCACCGGTCGCACGCATCACATAATACGGATGCATAGCCGATACTGATTCAACAAAGGTGTAGGTCAGCGTACCGAACTCATCGTAATCACGCCACATCAGGCCCTGCATGATCCCGGACACCCACATCGCCACGACGTAAGTTACCGTGCCGATCAGCGCAATCCAGAAATGCACGTTCACCAGCTTGTCGGAATACATTTCGGTATTCCACAACTTCTTGACCAGATGGTACAACGCACCGAAGGAAATCATCGCCATCCAGCCCAACGCGCCTGCATGAACGTGACCAATAGTCCAGTCCGTGTAATGCGACAAGGCATTGACAGATTTGATTGCCATAACCGGGCCATCAAAGGTAGACATCGCATAGAACGCCAGGGCTGTGACCAGGAAGCGCAGGATGTAATCAGTACGCAGTTTGTCCCAGGCACCGGACAAAGTCATCATACCGTTCATCGCACCGCCCCATGAAGGGATGATCATGGCCAGAGAAATCGCAGCACCTAAAGAGCCGGTCCAGTCAGGCAATGCGGTATATTGCAGATGGTGAGCGCCCAGCCATACATAACCGAAAGTCAATGTCCAGAAGTGCAACACGGACAAACGGTATGAGAACACAGGACGACCGGATTGCTTGGGAACGAAGTAATACATGATACCGAGGAAGCCGGCAGTCAGATAGAAACCAACCGCATTATGACCCCACCACCATTGAATCATCGCATCCTGAACGCCGGAGAAGATCGAATAGGAAGTTGCCCAATCTACAGGAATCGCCAGACTGTTGACCACATGCAGATAGGTGATCATGACGATCATGCCGATGGTGAACCAGTTGGACACATAAATGTGCGAAGTTTTACGAATCGCAACAGTCATGATGTAGTTGAATCCATATGAGAGCCAGACAACAGCAATCATGATATCCACCCACCATGGCAACTCTGCGTATTCCTTACCTTCTGACAGACCCAGCGGCAAAGTGACCACCGCGCAGACAATAATCAGATTCCAGCCGTAAAAGGTAAACCAGGCCAGCGTATTGCTCCAAAGTTTGGTCGCACCCGTGCGTTGCACGATGTAATAACCAGTTGACATCAGCGTACAGCCGCCGAAGGCAAAAATCACCGCATTGGTATGCAGCGGACGCAGACGACCGAAAGTAATTTCCGGGATGTCAAAATTCAAAAACGGAAACGCCAATTCGTATGCAATATACACACCAATCAACGTACCTACAACTGCATAAATGACAGCCGCGATGGTGAACCATCTGACCACATCCATGTCGTATTTTACTGGTGTCGCTTGAGTAGCTTCCACAGTTTCTCCTCCCAAGAGCAAATTATAAAATAATGCGTGATTTGCTCAATAAGAACGAACAATCCACGCATCTCTTCTTACTACATAATACAACTTCGCCATAATGGCATACCCTTATGCGGCAAGTAAAGCCATTTGCGACATACTGTCGCGCATTCCCGCCTGTTTCAGTCAGGCTTTAGCCCTAATTCCCATTTTAATCATAAGGATTTATATTTTCTGCTGAAGCACCCCGGTTTGATGCCCGCAGGGCCGTTTTTTGCTATCGACTTCCCTGCGGGTCATATGCGTATCGCCGTAGCAACAAACATTGCGCCAGGACTATCATCAATCGACAAATTAACGCCGAAATAACCAGACAGTCAGCACGACACCCACCAGAACCACAAATCTGCGCAGCATTTTTTCCGGCATTCTAGGCAATAACCAACTACCCGCCACAGCGCCACCGATGCCGCCTGCCGCAAGCGCCAATGCAGCGTGCCAATCGACCTGTTTTGAAAATATAAACAAGGCGACTGCCGATGCATTCATCGCCATTGCCAGTATATTCTTGGTCGCGGCCGCCATGCGTACCTGCTGACCCAAAATAGTCAGCATGGCGAGCATCAGAAAACCAATTCCACCACCGAAATATCCCCCGTAAATGCCTATACTGAACTGAATCAGCGCCAGCATCCAGACAGGTAAAACAGCGACGGCATGCAGCGGTTTTTTACGAAAATTACCCCAGGCAAAAATCGTTGTGGCAAATAACACCAGCCAAGGCACCAAATGGGCGAAGATGCTCACCGGCGTATTGAGCAGCAGCAATGCCCCGGCGACGCCACCGGCAATACTCAGCGCAAACAGATTTCCCAGACTCAAGCCACCCGCACCGCCCGCAAGCTTACGACCGGCAAAAGACGAAACGATCTGATTCGGAAACAGCGCGATGGTAGAAGTGATATTGGCCGCCAGGGGATTCAGTCCCGCCAGCAGCAAGACAGGGAAAGTAATAAAGGAACCTCCGCCAGCCAGCGTATTCTGAACTCCGGCATAAAAACCTGCCAGCGCAATCAGCAGCAACATAAATTGATAAAGCTAAAAACAGGCACTGGTCGCATCCAAATAAATAACATCATAATGATCAATAAATTTCAATAAATTCGAGTGACGAAGGTGAAAACCGCATAGAAAATGGCAAGATACAGGCTTCCATGATACACCATCACCCTGAGCCACTGTGCGCGGGCAAAGTCAGTCAGCCAGGCGACGCAAGAAAACGAAGCTTGAATAAAGCTGAGTTTCTGCGTGCACAACGTATTGGCATGATAGTAAAAGCTAAAAAGTAACCAGCTGCCGGTCTGCCACCGGCGACGTTGTTGTTAATGTACATCCGGAAATGAACGGCACCGCTTGCGGACGGTAGCCAATGTGTCGGCCCAAAAACCAGACCTTAATGTGCCTCATCCCAGTTTTTCCCTGAACCCAGTTCAACGAGCAGTGGCACATTCAGTTCGGCGACATTGCACATCAGACCCGGCAGGTTATCCTTAACCCGTTGCAATTCAGCTTCCGGCACTTCCAGCACCAGTTCATCGTGAACTTGCATGATTAAGCGGGTTTGCAAGTTTTCCGTCTCCAGCCAGTGTTGCACCGCAATCATCGCCAGCTTGATCAAGTCCGCCGCTGTGCCCTGCATAGGCGCATTGATCGCCGCCCTTTCCGCCCCCTGACGTTTCATGGCAATACTGCTATTGATTTCCGGCAGCCACAGACGTCGCCCGAACACGGTTTCGACATAACCCTGCTGCTTCGCTTCCATACGGGTGCTGTCCATATAATGCTTAACCCCCGGATAACGCGCGAAATAACGCTCGATGTAAGCTTGAGCCGCCCCCCGCTCTATCCCCAGCTGCTTGGCCAGACCGAATGCCGACATACCGTAGATCAGACCGAAATTGATTACCTTGGCATAACGGCGTTGTTCATGCGTCACCTCGTCGGGTGTCATCATGAAGATCTCGGCGGCTGTAGCACGATGCACGTCTTCCCCCTTGGCAAAGGCTGTCAGCAAACCCGCATCAGCGGACAGGTGCGCCATGATGCGCAGTTCTATCTGCGAATAATCAGCGGCCACAATATAACTGCCCGGTGGCGCGATGAAGGCTTCGCGGATGCGACGCCCCTCGGGGCTGCGAATCGGGATATTTTGCAAATTCGGATCACTGGAAGCCAAACGTCCGGTTACCGCCACCGCTTGCGAATAACTGGTATGCACACGTCCGGTGTGCCGGTTGAGCATTTTCGGCAATTTATCGGTATAAGTCGACTTCAATTTTGCCATACCGCGATATTCGAGCAGTATTTTCGGCAAAGGATAGTCGAGCGCCAGTTCCTGCAACACTTCTTCATCAGTGGAGGGCGCCCCCTTGGGGGTTTTTTTCTTGACCGGCAGTTCCAGTTTTTCGAACAAAATCTCCTGAATCTGCTTGGGCGAATTCAGATTAAACGGCTGATCGGCAGCCTCAAACGCACGTTTCTCCAGTTCATTCAGCTTGATACCCAATTCATGGCTTTGAATATGCAAAAGATTGCAATCGAGCAAGACGCCGTTACGTTCCATGGTGTACAGCACCTGCATGGCCGGCAACTCGATGTTCCGGTACACATGCTGAAGCCCTTTTTCGATTTGCGGTATCAGTGCCTGATGCAATTGCAAAGTGATGTCGGCATCTTCAGCGGCATAGTGCGTGGCAAGCGTCAAGTCAACCTGATCGAAACAAATCTGCTTTGCGCCCTTGCCCGCGATTTCTGCAAAGCTGATGGTTTTGACATTGAGATGGCGCAGCGCCAGGCTATCCATGTCATGCGATTTATGACTCTCCAGCACGTAGGACTCCAGCAGCGTGTCGTCAAAGATTCCCGCCAGCACCACACCGTGATTGGCGAAGATATGTTTATCAAATTTGAGATTCTGGCCGACTTTTTTGTGCAATGCGCTCTCCAGCCACGGTTTGAGTTTTTCAAGCGTCCGACTGCGATCCAGCTGATCCGGTGCGCCGGGATAAATGTGTGCCAGCGGCAGATAAACGGCCTCGTGCGGCCGAATCGAGAAGGAGATCCCCACCAGTTGCGCATCCATTACATCCAGCCCGGTCGTTTCGGTATCCAGACAGACCAGCTCTGCGGCAAGCATTTTTTCCAGCCAGGCAGCCAACTGCGCGTCGGTCAGAATGGTCTGATAATGATGGCCGTCGGTATGCGCAGCTTCATCAGCCGTAGCGACCTCAACGGGACTTTGAGCGGACGCAGCCTCCATTTCACCCGGCTCTTCATCCGCGGTGCTCTCCTGAGGCGAACTCACAGGTTCCGATGACTCATGCGTATCCTGCAATAAAGTCACGCGCACCGCTTCAAGTGCTGATGAAGCTTTAAGTTCGCGCAGCCAAGTTTTGAATTCCAGCTTTTCAAACAGTGCGGCGAGTATTGCCTTATCCTGGGCGGGCGCTATCATTTCACTATAATCTGGCAAATCAGGCACGTCGCATTTCACCGTAATCAGCTGCCGCGCCTGCGGCAACCAGTCCAGCGCATTGCGCAAATTAACACCCACCACGCCGCTAATGGTATCCGCATTGCGTATCAGATTTTCCAGTGAGCCGTGCTGATTCAGCCATTTGACAGCCGTTTTCGGGCCGACCTTTGTCACGCCGGGCACGTTGTCCACCGTGTCACCGATCAGCGACAGGTAGTCGATAATCAGCTCGGGCGGAACGCCAAATTTGACTTTAACGCCGGCAATGTCAAGCACCTCGTTGTTCATGGTATTGATCAGCGTGACATGTTCATCAACCAGCTGCGCCAGATCCTTGTCGCCGGTGGCGATGAGGCAGCGCACGCCGTCCCTTGAGGCTTGTCGCGCCAGGGTGCCGATGACATCATCCGCTTCCACACCGGAAATGATGGAGATTTTCCAGCCTGAGGCGGCGATAGCCTGATGCAGCGGCTCAATTTGCAACGCCAGATCCGCCGGCATGGACGGGCGAGTCGCCTTATATTGCGGATAAAGGTCGTCGCGAAAGGTTTTTCCTTTTGCGTCAAATACGCACAGGCTATAATCCGACGGGTAATCCTGACGCAGGCGACGCAACATATTGAGTACACCATAAATCGCGGCAGTCGGGAAACCTTCGTGATTACGCATATCCGGCATGGCATGAAACGCACGGTACAGGAACGATGAACCGTCCACCAGAAGCAAAGTTTTAGCAGGCATTTTATTTTAAGGGTTTATTTATGAACGAATCGCCGAAGCTGCCATTATCCGATATTCCAGCGGCCTGGGATGCAAAAGAGGCATGGCGCGTATTTGGCATTATGTCAGAGTTTGTTTCCGCAACAGACCGTTTGGCGCAAATTCGTCCTGCAGTCAGTATTTTCGGCAGCGCACGCACCCGACCTGATCAGCCTTTTTACAAACTGACGGAGGAAATCGCACGCCTGCTCTCCGATGCGGGCTTTGCAGTGATTTCCGGCGGCGGTCCCGGTATCATGGAAGCGGCCAACAAGGGGGCTTTCTACGGCAAGTCGCCGAGTGTCGGCCTGAATATTCAATTGCCGCATGAACAATCCAACAATCCCTACCAGAATATCAGCCAGTCTTTCCAGCATTTTTTCGCCCGCAAGGTGATGTTTGTCAAATTCGCCAATGCCTATGTGGTGATGCCCGGCGGCTTTGGCACGTTGGACGAATTGATGGAAGCGCTGACGCTGGTGCAAACAGGTAAAACGCGCCGCATTCCGATTATCCTGGTGGGTTCGAAATTCTGGGGCGGCATGCTGGACTGGTTCAGAACCGCCCTGCTCGAAGAAAAGGTCATTCAGCCTGAGGATATCGACTTAATCCAGCTGATTGATGATCCTCAGCAAGTCGTCAGCGCCATTTTCAAACACTACGAAACTTCAGGCTTTGAACCAACAGAAGCGGAACGCGAACGGCAACTCTACCTGTAGTTCGGGTTTTAACCCGACCTTGTCGGGATGAATCCCGACCTACGCTGCCTTTTCTCCACCCAGCGCATCCGTCAAATCGGTCAGCATTTTTGCAAGTTCTCCTGTCATCAGCGTGAAATCCAGATCAAACAACTCGTCAGCGGTGTCCGCCAGCGTAGTAGATTCTTCCTTGATGATGTCGAGAAATTCGAGACGCTTGATTTGCAACTGCTCGGTTAAAACAAAAGAAATACGGTCATTCCAGGTCAAGCCCAAACGTGTCGCGCGTTTCCCTGCGGCAATATGAGAGAGGATTTCTTCGCCTTCCAGCACGTGATTGGCATAGCGAACCGTAGCTTTACTCTCACCGGTCGCACGCAATTCGAGTTCGCGATCAATGGTAAATCCTGCCGGAGCCTGTTCTCCTGCCAGCCAGTCAGTCATGGCGGCAACCGGTGACAGCTCGGTGTGCAGTGGTTTAACCTGCAATTCATCCAGTGTCTTATTCAAAAACTCCAGCAACTCTTCTGCGCGGGCGGCAGACGCGGCATCAATAATCAGCCGGCCATTTTGCAAGTCCAGCCACGCATAAGTGGTGCGCAAGAGTGCAAAAGCACGCGGCAGCAATGCTTCGGTGACCGCTTCCTTGATATCCTTCATTTCTTTGCGGCCGACTTTATAGCCCTGCTGCGCTTCAATATCGGTGACGCGCTCTTTGGCAAAGCGGTTAATGATGGAAGCGGGCAATAACTTTTGCTCAACGCCCAAGGCAAACAAAATCTGCCCGTTGGCGGTATGCACCAGCCTGTCGTCCCCCCTGCATGACACCCAGCCCCGACTTTGCTTATCCAGGCCGCTACAGGGCTGCAAGGGTTTTGCTGCCAGTTTTTCCTGTAGCATTGCGACTGTTACGGCGCAATCAGCAGGCAGACGATAGATGAAAATATTCTTAAACCACATGGCATGCCTCTCGAAAAACCGGCGATTATACAGAACGGCTGTTCGATTCCGAACAGCCTGACGCGATGATAATCCGGAAAGGTTAAATAAAACGTTTACATTACGGTAGTCTGCCCTCATTATGGTATGCTTATCAGCAGTTTAGTTCATCATGCCTGCCGATGTCCCCGATAAAATTCCTTTTAGTGTTGCTGTTACTGATTACCCGCACCGTGCAGGCTGATCAGAGTGACGATTTTCTGGCTGCCCGCGATGCTTATCGCTCGGGAGATGCCGACAAACTAGCACTCTATTCTCAGCACTTACAAAAGACGCCACTGGAAGTTTACACCAGCTATTATCAATTACGCATCAAGCTGGATACCGCAGATATTGCTGAAATACGGGCATTTCTGGCGCGTCCTGATGACACGCCGCTGCTTAATCGCTTGCGCGGAGAATGGCTAAAATCGCTGGGCAAAAAACAGCAATGGGAATTGTTCGACAGCGAATATCCGCATGTGATTAACGCTGATACCGAATTAAATTGTTATGCGATGCAATCACGCATCAGAACCCGGAAAAAGACTGTGCTGGATGAAGTGCACGACTTATGGTTCACCGCCACGGATATGCCTGACAATTGTACGGCATTGTTTGAGGTAGCCATCAAGGCTGACGTCATCAGCCAGCAGGATATCGTGGCAAGAGTGCGACTTGCTCTGGAAGCGGGCAATCTGTCTCTGGCTAAATCGCTGACAGGGCAACTGACCGGCAATCGCGCAATGCCGGTCAAGGCACTGGATCAGGCAATGGACAATCCCGGCAAATATCTGAAAAACCCGAAACTTGCCAGTTATGGTCAGCGCGCCGTTGCCTTGTTTGCCCTACAGCGCCTGGCCAAACTCTCCCCCGATCTGGCTTCTGAACGCTGGGAAATCATTGAACAGTCCTTTCCCGAGAAGGAACAGCACTATTTTCTGAGTTGGTTAGCCTATGAAGCGGCGCGCAAACAGGATATACGGGCACTAAAATGGTTCAAACAAGCGGGCAACTCACCACAGAACGAGCAGCAATTAGCCTGGCATGTACGCACGGCACTACGGATACAGGATTGGGGCGAAGTTTTATCCGGCATTCATGCCATGACTGAAACACAGCGCAACGAATCTGCCTGGCGATACTGGCAAGCGCGTGCTTTACAAGCTAGCGGTCGGATTGCCGAAGCGAAGCACATTTTCCTGCCGTTAAGTGCTGAATCCAGCTTTTACGGTCAACTCGCGGCTGAAGAATTAGCTGATACGCCGGTACTCAGCGCAGTACAACCTGCCTATCAACCGGGCAAACAGGAATTGTCGGACATTACAAACTTACCCGGCATACAACGCGCGCTTACCCTGTACCGCATGAATATACGCGTTGATGCACTGCAAGAATGGAACTGGGCAATACGCAAGTTCAGCGATCAGGAATTGATCACCGCTGCCGAAATTGCCAGACGCAATGAAATGTATGATCGTGCCATCAGTACAGCAGAAAAAACCGTGTCCGTACACGACTTCAGTTTGCGCTATCTGGCACCCTATCGCTCAGCCATGCACGCACATATAGAAGAAAACCATCTGGACGAGGCCTGGGTGTATGGCTTGATGCGCCAGGAAAGCCGCTTCGTCACCACGGCCAAGTCTGGCGTAGGTGCTTCAGGATTGATGCAGGTCATGCCAACGACTGCACGCTGGATAGCTAAAAAACTGGGTTTAAAGGACTACAAGGAGTCCCTGTTACATCAACTCGAAACCAATTTGACGCTGGGCACGTATTACATGAAAACCATGTTGTCGTCACTGGATGACAGCCCTGTGCTGGCCTCGGCCGCTTACAACGCAGGACCCGGACGTGCGCGACGCTGGCGTGCTGACGCCCCGCTGGAAGGGGCAATTTATACCGAAACCATCCCTTTCGATGAAACCCGTGATTATGTGAAAAAAGTGATGAGCAATACCGTGTACTACGCCCGGCAATTCGGTGATCCGCCGCGCTCTTTAAAAGTACGCATCGGTATCATCAACGGAAAAACCGGAGACACGGCAACTGAAACGCTTGACGACAAGTCTCCTGCGCCATGAAGCAGCCCGTTAAAATTTACTGCGTAGGTGGCGCGGTACGTGACCGCCTGCTGGGACTGCCCGTCAAAGACCATGACTGGGTTGTGGTTGGCAGCACACCAGAAGCAATGGTGTCACAAGGTTTTATGCCGGTAGGCCGTGATTTCCCGGTCTTTCTGCACCCCAAAACCCATGAGGAATATGCCCTGGCCCGCACCGAACGAAAAACCGCGCTGGGTTACAAGGGATTTTCAGTGTACGCCTCACCTGAGGTTACACTGGAACAAGATCTGTTGCGCCGTGATTTCACCGTCAATGCCATCGCACAGGATGATGAAGGAAATCTGATCGACCCGCATCACGGTGTCGATGATTTGCACGCCGGCATTCTGCGCCATGTAAGCCATGCCTTCAATGAAGATCCGGTGCGCATTTTGCGCGGCGCCCGCTTTGCTGCGCGTTTCGCTTTCAGTATTGCACCGCAAACCCTGACGCTGATGCGCGACATGGTCAGCAATGGCGAAGTGGATGCGCTGGTGCCTGAACGCGTCTGGCAGGAATTGGCGCGCGGCTTGATGGAACAGCATCCTTCGCGCTTCTTCAATACCTTAAGAAGCTGCGGTGCCCTTGAAAAAATCATGCCGGAAATCGACGCGCTGTTCGGTGTGCCGCAAACGGCTACATATCATCCGGAAATCGATTGCGGCCTGCACACCATGCTGGTGATAGACGATGCCGCACGCCATAACTATGCTCTCGAAGTGCGTTTTGCCGCCTTAGGCCATGATCTGGGCAAGGCCACCACACCGCGCGATGTGTTACCGCGCCATATCGGTCATGAATTACGCAGCGTAGGTCTGGTCAAAACACTGTCAGATCGACTGCGTGCAACCGGCGAATGTCGCGATCTTGCCTTACTGGCCGCACGCTTTCACAGCGATATACACAGGGCATGCGAATTACGTAGCAATACCCTCATCAAGTTATTCCAGTCTACCGATGCCTGGCGCCGTCCCGCCCGCTTTGAACAGTTGCTGCAGGCTTGTGCAGCAGATGCGAGGGGCAGATGGGAACACGAACAGGATATATATCCTCAAAGCGATTATCTGCTGCAATTACTTGAAGTCGCGCGCGCCGTGGATGCGGGAGAGATTGCCGGACAATGCCAGGATAGCCGTATGATTCCGATGGCTGTGCAACAGGCGCGCATACGTGCAATTGATCAACTGGTGCAGCAGCGCCGTACCATCAGCTGATATTGATCAATATTTCATTGCGCCGCAAGAAGGGTAACGTCCAGGGTGGATTATAGCGGGCCAGTTGTGGCGCTGAAATAGCCACATAGCCGTGCGCGGCTATCCACTTGAGCAATGCACTGATTTTCAGTTCAACTATTGCTTCGCCGGCCAATCCGGTGAAAACCATCGCCGCTGTTTGATGTTCAGCAATTTCCCGCAGAAAAATACGGCTGTCGTTCGGCACGGGCAAACTGCCCAATGGCAAGCCTGCCGGCATAACGAAATGCAAACGCCATCGCGCAGCCGGATTTTCAGTGCCCGATGCTGACTGTTTTTCGACGGTAACCGGCGCAGTCATGGAAATTTTTTCGGGCACCGGGTTCTTTTGAGACGTATTATCGCCAAAAATATATCCGGCAACTCTTCTGAAGCCGGCACCGGATGCATAGCTGAGCGAGCCGTCGACATAGGTTTCAGCAATAATCATCGGTTTATATCGCCTTACCTCGAAGGCATTATCCTTCTCAAGCAAGGCATATTCCGGCTGTTCAACCGTCATACGTCAATCACGCTGCATGCCATGCAATTTTTCTGCCAGCAACTTTTCCAACTTGATCTGATCCGCAATAAAACCGCGGATTCCCTCCGCGAGCTTTTCCGTTGCCATGGCATCCTGATTCATTTCCCGGCGAAATTCGGCTTCAGTCATTGAGGCAGGCCGTGGCTTGATCGCACCGCTATAACTCAGGCGGCGCTGCAGCAGACCTTCGGTTGTTTGCAATTCTTCCAGTAATTGCGGACTGATGGTCAGCCTGTCGCAGCCAGCTAAGGCAAGAATTTCCCCGCTGTTGCGAAACGAAGCGCCCATCACGGTAGTCGGATAGCCATATTGTTTGTAATACTGGTAGATAGCGCGGACCGACAGCACACCCTGATCTTCTTCGCAAGGAATCTCGGTTCGTCCTTCGTTTTTCTTTTGCCAGTCAAAAATGCGACCGACAAACGGGGAAATCAGTGTTACGCCCGCTTCGGCACAAGCGCGTGCCTGAGCAAACCCGAACATCAGCGTAAGATTGCAGCAGATGCCTTCATGTTCGAGTATTTGGGCTGCGCGTATGCCTTCCCAGGTGGACGCGATTTTGATCAATACGCGTTCATTCGCGACCCCTGCCGCGTTATACAAAGCAATCAGCTGGCGTGCTTTAAGCAGTGTGGCCTGAGTGTCAAACGACAGCCGGGCATCCACTTCCGTTGAAACACGCCCGGGAACGATTTTAAGCACTTCCAACCCGACCGCAACAGAGAGCTTATCCATCGCATCATAGGATTGCCGTGCAGCATCCTGACTTTGCAACTGCGCCCAGCGGATCGACTGATCAATCAGCGGAGCGTATTCAGGCAAGCTCGCCGCTTTAAGCAATAGCGACGGATTCGTGGTCGCATCTTCAGGATGATGACTACGGATGGCTTCAATATCACCTGTATCGGCAACAATGGCAGTCATGTTTTTTAATTGTTCCAGCAGATTGCTCATTTTATAATTTCCCAGCGATTAAAATAGTGACCATCCGGCTAGTCTTGAAATGAATTCAAATACCCTTCGACTTCAATTTCTGCTTCCAGCCAGTCTTCCAGATCGTTATTCAGGGCAAAGCCGCGCTTTTCCGCCCTGAAATAAGCCGCTTCAGCGATCATCTTGTCTTTTTCTGAACGTTCAGTTAAATTGACATCATAATCTGGTTGATTTTTTTTCATTTTCGTCTCCAAATAAGTTATGGCGTCTTCATGCCACCTTTCTTAATGCCACCTTAGAGCCACCGGGTGCGACTCCTTGCGACTGTCGTCTTCCGAAAGAAGACAGTTTACCAATATTTTGCCTTGCCGATTGCGATTGCTTAACTCTCTCCTGAAAAGTTGTATGTATTCAGCGCGACTCTCGAATTAAAGGAAAAATACTGATGTGATTGACGCTTGATCAATACGCAGAAAAAGCCAAGCGTGACACAAAGACGCTGCACATAAGTCAGGGCCTTTTATAAACTTTTCAGAGCCACTGGCAAACTTTACAGAGGATTCCATATTCCAGCCAGATGGTTTCAAACTCCTTGCCGATGGCCTGAAACGCTAGTCAGATTTCTTGAAACGCTAGCATGATTCCTGCAAACTCTTCCAAGGACGTGTCGCTATTTCCCCGCGTGCCAGGCAGAAACCGGCGAGTGCTCCACCGTGTTCGCGACAGACTTGGCTGGACCGACGTCCTCTGCAACTAGTCTGCCAAACGCACGGCCTAGAGTTTCAACCACTCTGCCTTGACTTTCAAACCCACTTGCTAGACTTTTAAGAAGTCGGCAAGGAGTTTCCAGCTCCTGAGAAAACTGTCGAGGAATCTGCATGGAGTTTGCAGCCCTCTGAACAGATTTATGCGGACTCTGCCGGGAGTTTCAAACTCTTGCCTTGACTCAGCAGAAATCTGCCTTGAGTTTCAAGGAATCCGGTTAAAACGCGCAAGCGGCCAGCTACGCGCATTTTGCGCGTGTCTTTTGAGGAGTGCAATAGGCCAAAAGGACTGGGTTCTGTTGAGTGAGTGCAATTACTGGCATTGCAAGGCGGCAATTTTCATGCCTGATGCCCTGTCGAATTAAATATACCTTGCACGACAGGCTGCTAGTATCGCAGTGTCGTTAACATCTTCTCCAACCGTTTCACAGACACGATCACAGGTGTCTTTAATTCCTGCGCAAACAGGGAGACTCGCAATTCCTGCAATAACCAGGCGAATTCATCCAGACGAGGATCAGGATTTTTTGCCTGGCGTTGCAACGCTTGCAGCAACGGTTGCAACTGTGCCATGCACTGAGCGTCTCGCGCCGGATTACTGCGCAACTTTTCGATTCTCAAGCCGATCGCCTTCAGATAACGCGGCACATGCTGCAGGCGCTCATAGGGCGTATCTGCCACAAAACGCTTAGTCAAAAGCCATTCCATCTGGCTGCGGATATCCAGATTCGCCTGTGTTTGCGTCTTGAGTTGCGGCAGCATTTTTTGCAAAAGCTGATGTTCAGTCAGCACCAGTGCCACCAGTCTGGCCAGTTCCTGCGCAATCAGCAGCAAACGATTTTTGCCCTCCTTTGCGCGGGCGATGAATTCCGCTTCACAGGCGGGCATAGGATCGTTCAGACAGGCACGTTCAAAAGCCATTGCCAGTATTTGTTGCTGCAATTCCTGCTGCGTGCCAAAGGACATGAACAGCATGCCTAAGCGCTGCGCATCAGGCAGATTCTTTTCCAGATACTTCACCTGGTCTTTGAGCGCCAACATGAATAAACGACGCAGACCGCTGCGATGAGCACGCTGTGCCGCCTCCCTGGTATCAAAAGCCCGCAGTACCACTGCATCACCTTCATCGGTCAGGGCATTATATAAAGTGACGCTCTGCCCGGCGCGCTGCACCTCGCGAGTTTGAGTGAACGCACCGAATCCCCATGCGGTGTAACGTTGTTCATTGACAGGTTGATCCACGGAGATGGCTGCGATAACCGGTGCAGCATGGGGCGCGAGTTCGCTGTGCAGCTGCGAAAAATTACGCGACATACCCAATTGCCTACCATGTTCGTCCATCACACGGAAGTTCATCAGCAAATGCGCTGGCAACAGTTCAAGGCGGAAGGCATCCGGCAGCACATCCAGCTGCTTTTTTTCGCGTATATAGCGCGCCAGCGCCTGCACTAATGACAAGTTAGCAGGCTTCACGTCACGACAAAATCCGGCGGCAAATTCAGGCACAGGAACCAGGTTACGGCGAATTTTTTGCGGCAAGGTTTTGACAAGTTGCACGATTTTTTCCGGAAGCAGACCGGGAATCAGCCATTCACACAGGCTGGCTGACACCTGATTGATCAGTGCCAGCGGTACAGTCAGCGTGATGCCGTCATCGTTTTTACCCGGCGAAAAATTGTAACTCAGAGCAAAACTGACGTTGTCTATCTTCAATTGCGGCGGGAACTGATCAGTGGTGATACCTGCCGCCTCGTGGCGCATCAGATCATCTTTCTTCAAATACAACAGTTTTGCATCGCTACGTTCAGCGTCCCGTCGCCAGGACTCGAAGGCCGCACCGTTATGAATATGCGCAGCGATGCGACTGTCGTAGAAAGCATAAATCAGTTCATCATCCACCAGCACATCAGGACGCCGCGCCTTGTGCTCAAGCGCCTCGATTTCACTGATTAATTTCCCGTTGTAAGCGAAGAACGGTGCCCTCGTGTCAAACTCACCCTCTACCAGCGCCTGGCGTATGAATACTTCGCGAGACTCAATCACGTTCATCGGCCCATAATGCACACGCTTCTTGGCATTAAGCAGCAGTCCGTGCAAGGTACTGCGTTCGAAAGCCACCACCTGAGCCGGTTTTTTTTCCCAGTGCGGATCGTAGTAATGGCGCTTGATCAGATGATCGCCCACTTCCTCCAGCCATTCCGGCTCGATTCTGGCAACGGTACGTGCATACAGTCGATGCGTCTCCATCAACTCACCCGCCATCACCCATTTACTGCCCTTTTTCGCCAGTACCGAATTGGGCGCAATGAAGAATTTGATACCACGCGCGCCCAGATATTCGTTACTTTCGACACTTTTCATACCAATATTACCGAGCAGACCACACAGCAGTGCCTTGTGAATCTGCTCATAGGAGGCCGGTAATTCATTCTCGCGCATCCCCATCTCAGTCACTTGCGTATGCAGCTGCTGATACAGCTCGCGCCACTCGCGCAGGCGCAGCGGCGACAGGAAGTTTTTCCGGCACTCTTCAGACAAAAGCCGGTTAGATTGCTTATGCGCCAGGGCCTGCTCGAACCAGGCCCATATTTTAATAAAGGCCAGAAAATCGGAACGTTCGTCGGCGAATCGCTTATGCGCCGCATCGGCCGCTTCCTGACGATCCAGCGGACGCTCACGCGGATCTTGTGTGGATAAGGCACTGGCAATAATGAGAATTTCACTCAGACAATGATATTGCCGACCGGCGAGCAGCAGACGCGAAATTTTCGGATCCAGCGGTAATTTCGCCAGTTCATGGCCTAACGGGGTCAGCTTACGTTCTTCATCAATCGCATTTAATTCAGCAAGCAGCTGGTAACCATCGGCTATCATGCGTGGCGTGGGCGGCTCGATAAACGGAAACTCAGCAATATCGCCCAGCTCCAAAGCACTCATGCGCAAAATAACCGTGGCCAGCGACACACGGAAAATTTCCGGATCGGTAAACTCATCGCGCTGCAAAAAATCAGCTTCGTCGTACAGGCGTATACTAACGCCACTCATCACCCGCCCGCATCGTCCCGAACGCTGATTAGCAGCTGCACGGGAAATTTTCTCGATATGCAGCTGTTCGACCTTCTGGCGAATGCTGTAACGGTTCACCCGTGCCAGTCCGCAGTCGATTACATAACCGATATTAGGCACGGTCAGGGATGTTTCCGCCACGTTGGTTGCCAGTACCACGCGCCGTTGTCCTCCGGTTTTGAACACCTTGTCCTGTTCAGCCGCCGACAGGCGCGAGAAAAGCGGCAGTATTTCAATACCTTTCGGGTGATGACGGCGCAAGGCTTCAGCTGTATCGCGTATTTCCCGTTCACCGGGTAAAAACACCAGCACATCGCCCCGTAAGCCGCCTGCGGCTAACTCATCAAGAGCAGCGCTTACCGCCTTGGGCACATCCTGCGCTTCACCTTCGTCACTGATTTGCAAAGGCCGGTAACGTGTTTCGACCGGATAACTGCGTCCTGACACCTCGACCACGACCGCGCCAAAGTGCCGGGCAAACCTGTCAGCATCAAGTGTGGCGGAGGTAATGATAAGCTTCAGGTCAGGGCGGCGCGGCAATAGCTGTTTCAGATAACCCAACAAAAAATCGATATTCAGTGAGCGTTCGTGTGCCTCGTCGATGATGATCGTATCGTAACGACGCAACATCGGATCACTGTGTATCTCGGCCAGCAAAATACCATCCGTCATCAATTTGATGACGGTATCGGCTGAGACTTTATCGTGGAAACGGACTTTGTAGCCGACCAGACCGCCGAGTTCAGTTTTGAGTTCAACTGCAATTCGCGTCGCCACAGTACGGGCCGCCACACGCCGCGGCTGCGTATGACCAATCGCGCCCAGCACGCCACGCCCCAGCGTCAGACAAATTTTCGGCAGCTGTGTCGTCTTACCTGAGCCCGTCTCGCCACAGACAATGACTACCTGATTATCGAAAATTGCACGCGCAAGATCCTCACGCCTTGCCACCACAGGCAGATCGGCAGGAAATTCAATCCCGTTCAACGAATCTATCCTGGCTTTACGACGCAATGCAGCGGGAGACAATACGGCGCTCACTTGAACAACTCCAATGTTAAATCCATGTTGAATTGACGAGTCATTATGAGAACATACCAGGGACAGCAGATTTTTTCAGGAAACATGAATGCAGTGAAGAGCTTATACAGGCTGGATTTTATCACATGCATTGTTCAGGGAAACAAAAAGCCTCAGGTAAAAACCTGGGATTTTTGGTTTTGTAAGACCTTGAGAGCCTGCCCCGCATACGGGAATGACCTGCTTTGACGACAACCTATTAAATTGACCTTTGTGTCGTCGAAACGAGCGGTTGCGAGTTTGCACGAAGTGAAAGTAGATCGACCATGAGATACACCGTATCCGTCCGTCTAGCTCACCTGTTCAGGCGAGCCAATTTATGCAGCAGGTTTGATGGGCAGAAGTTCGTCGATGCGGCGCATGGTCCAGACGGGAAGTTTTTCCAGCGTATCTTTTAGCCAGGCAGATGGTTCGATGCCGTTGAGTTTGGCGGTAGCAAACAAACTTTGTATTGCAGCTGCCCGTTTGCCGGCACGTTCGCTGCCCGCAAACAACCAATTTTTCTTACCAATGGCGATCGGGCGAATCGCATTTTCCACCG
>Ga0316232_1000268_pt1 | contig 85450 bp, 76 predicted proteins | sample TBHtaG_FD_206006 | JGI IMG/M metagenome (GOLD analysis project Ga0316232, IMG submission 206006) | Freshwater microbial communities from Trout Bog Lake, Wisconsin, USA - TBH18025_13 | ecosystem: Environmental > Aquatic > Freshwater > Lake > Hypolimnion/Profundal zone | place: USA: Wisconsin...
CAAGAGACACTTCAATTTCTACGCCGTCACGGACCAGCCAAACATAGCGAGGTTGCTTGCCAAAGGCATTCAGCAACATTTTTTTGGAGTTATCTTCGGTTTTCTTAACGAGCATACGGCCAAGCGACAAACACCACGCCATCACTGCACCCGGCAGGATTTGCATGGTCGCAAGGCACCCTAGCACCACAACGCTATCGAGAACATCCACGCCAAGACGACGCTCTTTGACCACCACCTCGTAAGCACCCTTGAAGCAAGGAATGGCGGTATAGACGAACAAACCCGCGGCAACCGGAAGCAGCGGAGGGAAAGCGAATTGTGCTGCCGCCGCAATGGGAAGAGAAACGCTGCAAATGGGCAAATCAAGATCTAACTTATCGAGATCATCCTGTCTGTCCGTATTGATAAGGGCACTATCAAGAATTTCAATTAAATCTGGGAGACTTAAGCGTCTTGGATCGTAATCGATCTGCACCGTGCAACTGAGAGTATGCGTCTTATAACGATCAACCCCCAAAACACTCATCAATTCTCGCTCTATCGCCTCGCAGTAACTGCTCTTGCGATAAAGAACGGGGTTCTTGAATCGGACAGAGCCCGTGCCTTTATTGATCAGTTTCCAACCTGATACGACATTTCCATAGCGGTAATAGTGGATAGCACCTTTGCGATCGGTTGCAGTACCTAGAGGCGCCACCACCAGAGAGCGCTTTCTTTCCTGAATCATCGTTTCATTTTCTTGAAACGTTTCTCGAACCAACGCGTCTGAGAGCGTGGACAAGACTTGACCCGATGAATGAGCCGATGGATCGTAATGAAGATCGACATGAGAGCGATGCTCAGAATCGATCGCAAGCCCCTGAATCTCATTCGCCGCAAACACTCGGTGAATAAAGCGTTCAAACTGGGAATGATTGTCGGTAGACACTAATTGGCGACTACTGACCCGGATAGTCCCTGGACTAGGTACGCTGACCTTCACACCATCGTTGTATTGCGGATCCAGATTGGCTGTTGGTGATTTCATGGGCTCACTGCACTCAAAATACCGCACCCCTGCTTAGGAAATAACCTTCAGCAGAGACGCTCAAAAAGAAACTTTTGGCAGCACCATCAATGGCGCCGATAACATCATCCCAAAGGCTTTCTAGCCTTCAGAACCCGTTTTAGCTTCATTCAGCGCTTCAATAGCGGCACGACCCCCGTCAATGAAACCTTCAACAATTGGGTTATCTTGCGGGATAGTCTTTGCCACAAATACCGACGCATACACGACACCGTAGGACATCATGTAAGAGCTTGTATAAAGAAAACGTGAAGCCGAATTACCCATTCCTTCACCCACCTCACGAAGTCGTTCACGGGCTTTAGAAGCATCTTCAGAAGCATTCTGAACCGCGTCGCGCATGGCATCAGAGATTGAACGAAGCGGATCCTGATCGCTATCAATAGAATCGGCAGTTGTGGCTTTAGCCATAGATATAACTCCTAAAGAATTCAAAAAACACTTAAAAACTGAAACCTGAGCGAGCCATTCTCGCTACTAATACCGGAAAACCCATCGTCCTGGAACTTAAACTAGACAAATTCCAACCCGATTCAACCCTGTCTGAAATTATCATCAAAATGCAAGTAAACAAGCAATCACAGTTATGTGAAGATTCTGATACAGAACGCATGGAAAAGCCATCTTGATATCATTCCGATTTGTTGCAACAGAATTTCCTCTTTCTTGCCCGCTCCTTCTAAGCTCCCTAAGTCTTGGTCCTCTAAGCCGCTACATCAGCATCCTGCTTGGGCGATCTTGCCACCGTTCTAGACAGAAAATCCTCCCACTTTTGGGCTGTCAACTTCTGGAGCAGCGGCACCACGGGATTCAACTCAATCGGGGGCGCGTCCCAGTGATTTTCATAGCCCACTTGTTCAGCCTCAAGCGCGATACCATCCTCAGCCAGAAGGGGTCTGAATAGGAGTGGCACGGAGAGATTGAGCACAAACTGGGTCAGCCAACGAGGCGTATTCATTGCGAGTAGGGGAATCTTCACGCTATCGAAATAAAACACAAAAAACACCCGTGTGGTCGACTCATCGATTGGGAGCAAGAAACACCAATGCTTAATACTGTCACCCGTGTTTGACCACTGATAGGGGTATTCATAACAAATTTCAATCGAGCGCGTGTTGACTCGTTTACGATTCACAAAGAATTTGGAGAACTTGCCAGAAGCCATGTAGGTGTCATAGGTCAGGTAAACACGATTTGCATCAGCTTCATAATGGGTCAACTTTGAATCGACAAAAGGTTGGTACTTACGATGAAGAAAAGCATGAGCAAAATCGCAAATATTATCGATCACCATCGAGTGATGGGTCTTCCATGTATAGTCCACCGTAAAACCAGCCCAGGCATTAGGGCCATCTAATTCGGGAATCGATGGAATCTTGTTGATGGTTGATCTGGCTTCATCACCCGGAAAAATCCAAATCAGCCCATACTTCACCTGAACGGGGTACGTGCGGAGTTGATGTTTAATGAGAGGCTTACCAAAACTATCGTGAGAGTAGTCCGTTAACCAACCCTTTTGATCAAAGGTCCACCCGTGATAGGCACAGCGCAACTGACACTTTTCTACCACGCCGTGTGTCAGCTTAAGATGCCTATGAGGGCATCGATTTTGGACAGCCGCCAACACCCCGTCTTCACCACGAAACAGAGCCACCGACAAATTCCAGAATTTAATCTCTTTGACTTCACCATTTTTAACGGCGGCATCGTATTCCACAGCATACCAACAATCAGGATCCATGCCGGATGCACGCGCTTTCTGACGCGGATTCTTGGCCTCAACGAAGCTCGGTGGCATTAACGTTTCTTTTTCTAACTGGGCATTCCTCATCGCGGGGAAACTCCGATCATTCAATAGGTTAGTAGCTTAAGATTTAACTCATTCTTCAACGAGGCTTCAGGATGCCTCTGCGCACAAAGTCCTCGTACGCTTCCTGTATGGAGTCCTTCAGGCTGGTTGGCAAAAAACCAAGCTCTTCTTTTGCTTTACTGTGATCCGCTCGTCGCCGCATATCAAGAAGCCTGACCGCAGCTGGAGTAAACCGGCGCGGCTTATTCGGGAATAATCTAAACCAAGTTTTGTCTGCCACAGCAGCAATGGTCGCCATGACTGCAACCGGCATCCGTACCTTAGGTTTCTTCTTACCTGTGACATCAGCGAAAATTTCCAGCAAGCCGTCAACGGTCGAGTAGCAGGTACTGATGATGTATTTTTGGCCCGATCGGCCCTGTTTCATGGCTAGAACATGTCCTTCGGCGATATCCCGTGTGGACACAAATTCAAAACCACCAGGAATATAAGCCTTCAGCTTACCCGATGCGAAATCAATGAGTACCTGTCCGATTCGGGAAGGGCCGAAATCATTGGGCCCAACGATCGCACAGGAAGTAGCAACCACCACATTAAGGCCATCGGCATGTGCTTTAAGACAGTGATGCTCTACCAAATGCTTTGTAAAGCCATAGGGTAGATGTCGATCAAATGGATAGAAGGGCATCTCTTCATGGCTAGGTACTTCACCTTCATAGCCTGTAGCACTTAGGGACCCCGAAACCACGACCTTATCAACATGAGCACGCTGAGCCGAATGAAGAATATTCAGAGTACCCAGCACATTGGTATCAAAGATCTCTCTCTTATGGAGATCATTCCCTTCAATGGTCGAAACCAGGGCGGCACAGTGATAGATTTGAGAACAACCCTCTACTGCTTTGAATACGGATTCAGGGTCACGAAGATCACCATAAACACGCTCCACATTGAGCCCGTCCATCGCTCCATTATCACGGCCAGAACGCATAAAAACACGGACATCTGCCCTATCATCAAGCAAACGCCTAACCAGGTTAGCGCCTAGATGGCCCGTTGCGCCAGTGACTAAAATCTTGCCCTGACTCATGGTCGTTTTGAATTACGTCGCATATGATCGAGATGGTACCATGTTTACGAAAATGTGGTCCGGACAAGATTTTTACATCCATTCTTGATCACACAGGTAGGATGACCCTGCCTAAAAACATCAAGGCTTCAGAACGCTCTCTGCTCTTAAGCTTAGACAGTCATCAACAACAACGCATATAGGGACGCCGCAGCATGAAGAAAACTGGCTTCGACCTTGGTCAGGTCTTCGAATACATCCTCACTCATCACCGCGGTTTATTTGCCACTGTGATACTTCTGCCTATTTCTTGTGTCTACAGCGCCTTTGTAGCCATTCGAAACCAGATCGTTTTCCGCATGCGCAGCGCACCTCTTCGCCATGATCAGCGTGTTCAACAAGTCATCCAGCAAATTGAAGACTGGAAGAAAGATGGTTCGAAACAAAAACTGTGCACCGCCCGATCGGGTTGGCAAGCCATGAGTGAAATGGTGCCGAAATATAAGCTCACACGGCGGAACATTCACATTGGCCTCTATGACCTTTTGGAAATCAATGAAATCAACCAAACCGTTCGGGTAGAACCGCTCGCCAGCATGGGACAGATTTCAAGGAGCCTGATCTCCAAGGGCTGGATCCTACCGGTGGTTCCAGAACTTGATGATCTGACTGTGGGCGGCCTGATCATGGGCTTCGGTGTTGAAACCAGCAGCCACAAATACGGATTATTTCAGTACATCTGTGAATCCTTCGACATCGTTACCGCTGAAGGAAAGCTTCTTCACTGTAGTGCCACGGAAAACACAGAGCTGTTCCGCCTCATTCCATGGAGCCATGGAACGTTGGGCTTTCTTGTAGCAGCGGAACTCAAAATTATTCCGGCTCGTAAATTTGTCCGTGTTCACTATAAGCCCGTGACAACCCTCGACGAAATGTGCCGCATCTTCGATGAGGACTGCCGAAACGTTGCGAGCCATGACTTCGTTGAGGGTCTGGTCTATAGCCGCGACACCGGCGTCATCATGACGGGAACCCTTACCGATCAGAAAGGCAACGATGGTCCAGTCAACCCCATAGGAAGGTGGTACAAATCATGGTTCTACAAACACGTCGAGTCTCTGCTTAACCAAAACCGAGAGACCGTTGAGTACATACCTCTAAGGCACTATCTTCATCGGCATACCCGCAGCTATTTCTGGGCTATGGAGGAAATCATTAGCTTTGGTAATCACCCATTGTTCAGAGCACTTCTGGGATGGGCCCTACCCCCCCGTATCGAGCTTTTGAAATACACAGAAACTGAGACGACGCGCCGACTCAGAGAAAAGCACCATGTGGTTCAAGATATGCTGGTACCCATGCTCCATCTGAAAAAGTCGATCGAGTATTTTGACGATTTCTTTGATCTCTACCCCCTTTGGCTATCACCAATGGCCATTTTCGATAATGACCAACATCTTGGCTTGATTCATCCCTATCGGGATGCGAACGGCCAGATTGATGAGATGTATGTTGATATTGGCGCCTACGGCACACCCAACAAAAAAGGCTTCGATGGAAGAACGGCTCTGCCATTGCTCGAACGCTTTGTGATCGACCACCATGGTTATCAGGCGCTCTATGCCAAAACCCTCCTGTCCGAAGAAGATTTTAGGGCCATGTTTGACCACAGCGCCTATGAAGAACTCCGCGAAAAACTGCCTTTTTGCAAACAGGCATTCGGAGAAATTTATGACAAAGTCTCGTTAAGAGGCCGAGTCTCCCCAGTTCAAATGAGAAAGCTTAAACCTGGCGATCTTAAGAGCGAAGAGTAAGTCAACGCCCCACTTTGGGGGCGTTGACCATCGATTCTTGTCGGGTCAGAACAGATCCTCGGCCTTTACCGGTCGAGGTGGCGCCTCAACCGACTTTGGCTTTGTAGGTTTTGGAGCAGGGATCACACTGGGAGCCGAAGCGCCGGGCTCAGCTGCTGGGGGCGGGGAAGAGGTCAGCGGTTTTTCTGTTGGCGTAACGGGTACTTTTTGCGCCGAATCCACTAGGGGTTCCTTCACTATTCCAGATTTTTTCTCTTCAAGCTTTTCGGGTGGCCGGGTCTTCTGAACCGCCTCCTTGTTCACCGAACAAGGATTCATTGAACTACAGACTTCGAGCACCCTAAACTCTACGCGACGATTGCGGAAGCGACCATAAGGCGAATCGTTTGCCACAATCGGCTTACTCGAACCATAACCTTTCGCCCTCAACATCAGGGGCGGCAAACCGGCTTTAACCATAACATCCCTAATCGCATTCGCACGTTCTTCCGTTAGTATAAGATCTGCCTGCTCATGACCATGCGCGTCAATATAAACACCGACCTCCATGATCACAGGTTGAACCATTGACCGCATCCGAGCAACCGCCCTAATGGCAATAGCTCGATTATCTGTCGGAAAAACAGCACTCCCCTCAGGGAAATTGACCACCCAGTTATTCAAGGCGGCAACAAGATCAGCACCTTGGAAGTTCAAAGGCAAAGTCGACAATTGAGTCATTGTCAAATCATGAGCATCCCTAGCGAGCTCTGAAGGCTCGTCCATAAGAAAACCATAAGTAAATCCAGGGCCAAGCGCTTCTTTAATCGTTGCCAATGCATGCTGACGATCACTGTCTTTAAGCCATCCCCCCACTTTGACACTGGCCGCATCGAACCTCACATCGATGCCTGGCTTATCTAAAAGCGGCAGCACTTTATCCAGCGCTCCAAACCACAAGGGTTCATCAAGACTGCTTTCTATTGCCAAACGACCATTAAATTTCGAAGCACCCCAAACCGTCATCATACGATCTTCAATGGTCTTACGAAGATCAGGATCTCCGACTACACCCACATAATCATAGCTACCATCGTGATTTCGTATAGTCAGCCTCGCCTGAGGTTTGCCCGAGAAACGGTCAGACTGTTTAGGAGGCATGATGATCTGGGCAGGCACGACCGGGTTCTCAGCCGCGGACTTGTCGACGACCTTTTCCTGCCATAACTGATAGGCCATATAGATTCCGGTACTCAATAAGATCAAAACGCCCACCGACCAAAATGAAGGTAACGCTTGCGATTTGACCCGAAATGAGGCTTCCTTGCGGCCAGTCTTTCTTTTGGGAGGGGGTACGCGCGCATGAGCACTTTGCAACAACGTCTCGAGTGGATAAGGCATTTCGGTAGGCGCTTCGCCATTTTGAGCAAACAGCTTAACGAGTTCTGGCACGATAAAAGCCATCGCCTCTCGAACGCGTGCGTTGGCGAGACCTAATTCATGCCCTGCCTTGGTTATAGCCTCAATACCAAAAGCTTGTTGCAGCACTTCAGGATCAAGATCAGGAAGTGGCGAAGTCCCTTTAATCCAGGCATCACCGAGCCCTTGCTTACCCAGCTCAGCCAGCTTCGCAAGAAACCCCTTCAGTCCTTGTTCGTGAGATTCGAAGATCAGCCTTGCCGTGAGGGCTACGAGAGGCTCCGCCCGATTTCCGAGATTGAACTTCTCGGCTGTTTCTCGAATAACATTGGTCAAGGACACCATGGGTAGCTCCGTAGCGTATAAGAGTCAGCAAAAACAAGTAATGATCATGATATCGGAACGTCGACCAACAAGTCGTTAAAAATGGTCTTTTCGTTCTCTCAATACCCGAAAAACTTCTAAATCAGATGAGTTGGTCAAGTTAAGATGATGTCTAATTTCAGGACTGTAGACCCTTAAAAAAGGATTTGTGGCTAGCTCTTCTTCAAGTAGAAACGGTACTGTAGCGATCCCCATCGATCTTTGATGCTGTGATCTCGAGACCCTTCGCTTCAACAGGACATTATTAGGTTCTACTGTTTGTGCAAATAGGCCATTCTTCAGGGTGTATTCATGAGCACAGAAAACGAGCGTTTTAGGCGGGAGCGCCCGGATTCTTTTGAGTGAAGCCCATAACTGTTCGGCCGTACCGGCCAACAATCGACCACATCCCATCGCGAACAGTGTATCGCCACAAAAAAGCCATTGTTCACGTTCAAACCAGAAAGCAATATGCCCCTGGGTGTGTCCTGGAACCCATAGTACTTGGATATATCCATTTCCAAATGGAATGCTCGCCCCGTCATCAACGGCCCGATCCAATCCAGGTATACGCTCAGACGGGGTGTCTTTTCCATAAACACAAACAGAACCCAACGATTTAAGCGTGAGATTACCTCCCACGTGATCGCCATGAAAATGCGTATTGAGAATGTGCGTTAAGGTCCACCCCTGTTCACTCAGGCAGTCCATCACTGGAGCCGCTTCGGCAGGATCGACAACAGCCGTCTGCCCCGATAACGGATCGTGGACGAGAAAAACGTAGTTATCCTTTAAAACCGGAATCTGAACGATATCCATAAAAATCTTTAGAATCAAATCACGCGTTTCCGCGGGTTAAAGGCTATAAGCGACTATACTTCCAAATTTTAGGCATCCGCACCGTGATTATCCCCGATAAAATCAAACCATGAATAAAACCACCCGAAAAGCCATCACTGCAGGGGTTCTAGGCAACGCTATTGAGTGGTATGACTTTGCCCTTTATGGCCACTTCTCGGTCATCATAGGACAAACCTTCTTCCCCAAAGAAGAACCTCAACTTGCCATGCTCGCTGCATTTGCGGTCTTTAGTGTCAGTTTCTTTATGCGTCCTTTGGGTGCGGTTTTTTTCAGCTTAATTGGAGACCGGTACGGCCGGAAGCGTGCCTTAGCGCTTTCGATGCTGGGTATGGCCATACCCACGGCAGGTATTGGACTGCTTCCAAGTTACAGCAGTTGGGGGATCGCCGCTACAGTGACCCTAGTCTTGCTAAGACTTTTTCAAGGGCTATCCGTCGGCGGAGAAATGGGTGGCGCTGTGACGTATGTAATGGAGCACACGCCCCCTCGGCAGATTGGGCTAGCATCCAGCCTGATCCAATCAAGCACTTGCCTCGGTCTCTTATTTGGGACCGTGGTTTCATCAGCGTTATCCTGGTTTATTGGTCAGGAGGCGTTTGAAAATTATGGCTGGAGACTCCCTTTTGTTTTTGGGATTGGAGCGGCTTGGATTGGTTTTGAGATCAGACGCCATATGCCGGAAAGTGTACTGTACGAAGAGGCTAGAAAGGAGGATCGCTTACTGAAGAACCCGGTTAAGGTCGCCATTTGCGAGCACCCTATGGAAATCCTAAAGGGAGTAGGCATATTGATGCCGATGACTTCGGGATTTTTCTTCACGTACGTGTACTTCAATAGCTTTATGATGACCAGCCTCAAATTTCCTGCTACTGAGGCCTTATTCATCACCTCCATTGGCTTAGTCATTGGTTTACTCACCACCATTGCTGGTGGGTGGCTGGCTGATCGATGGGGCTTCCGGCGTGTACTTCTGATCGGTGTATTCACGTTAATGATCACTTTGTTCCCAATCCTCTCTACCTTTTCGGGCACCACAAACCCTAAAGCCATCATGGTGGCTTTCTTCATGCTCTCAGTTGCTTTAGGCATTTATACCAGTTCTGTTTTTGGCACGGTGTCAGGCCTGTTTGGGACCGAAATCCGCTATAGCGGTGTGAGTCTAGCCGTTAACCTATCTTCGCCTATTTTCGGAAGCACGGCACCTCTTCTCGCCGCATGGTTGATCAATCATTTTGGAATCACAACTGGTTTTACCTATTTTGGCTTTTACATGACGGGACTTTGTCTTTTAGCCTTTTTGGCCATCAAGCGAATACGAAGCCAAAACTTCCAAGAGTGGAAAAAAATAGGCTAATGCCACCATCGTGTAGACTAGAAAATCAGGTCTATTTATTTACTGCAGCATACATTGGGAGTTACTTATGCTCTTCTGGCGCGTCAAACCACTGGATGCCATTTTGGCGACCGCAGAAAAAAAGTCGCTACGAAGGACGCTCGGCGCCATTCATTTGATACTCCTTGGGGTCGGGGCTGTAATTGGCACGGGTATCTTTGTCCTCACCGCAGAGGCCGCTCAAAAGGCCGGACCCGGGATGATGTTCTCATTTGTCATCGCAGGATTTGTTTGTGCCGTATCCGCTCTATGCTATGCGGAATTGGCCGCAATGGTTCCAGTATCCGGATCTGCCTACACATACTCGTACGCCGTCCTTGGAGAATTAATTGCCTGGATTGTAGGTTGGGCTCTTATTCTTGAATATGCCGTGGCTTGCAGCGCGGTAGCCGTTGGATGGTCAGGTTACTTCACAGGTCTCATACAAAACTCCTTTGGATGGGAGATCCCTGCTGCCTTTGCTAATGGCCCATTTGCTGGAGGGCTCATCAACCTTCCGGCTCTAGTCATCTGCATTCTGGTGACGGGGCTTTTGGTGATGGGTACTCGAGAGAGCGCTACATTCAATGCATTACTGGTCGGGGTTAAGATCATCGCCTTAACGGTCTTTATCCTGATCGCCACCCCAGCCATCAAACTGGAGCATTTTCAACCGCTGCTGCCATTGGGTGGATCAGGCGTTTTTGCCGCCGCTGCCTCCATCTTCTTTGCCTACGTGGGATTCGATGCGGTTTCGACGGCTGCCGAAGAAACCACAAACCCTCAACGCAACGTACCCATCGGACTCATTGGATCCCTGGGTATCTGCACGGTCTTCTATTTGCTGGTATCAGCGGGCGCCATTGGTGCCATTGGTGCACAACCTGTGACCGACCTTGGCGGCAATCAACTAGATCCAGGCTCCGCAGCTATGGGGCAACAGTGCCTTAGCTTGGCGAGCGCTGGCCAACAGCCTTTGGCTTGCTCAAAGGAGGCACTGGCATTGGTTCTGAGACAACTGGGTTGGAACAGAATGGGGGATCTCATCGGATTTGCCGCCTTTATAGCCTTACCTTCTGTGATCTTAATGATGCTGTTCGGACAAACTCGCATCTTTTTTGTTATGGCTCGAGACGGATTGTTACCCGACTTTATGACGCGTATTCATCCAAAATTTCAAACACCTCATATCATCACGATAATCACAGGTGCTATCGTTACACTTTCAGCCTCTTTTTTTCCCGTGGGTAAGCTCGCCGACATATCCAACTCCGGCACCCTATTTGCCTTCACCGTGGTGGCCATTTCGGTCATGATTTTGAGATTTAGAGAAAAGTCACGTCACCGACCATTTACTGTCCCGGCCATCTGGGTCGTAGGGCCTCTGGCTGTCCTAGGATGCTCGGTACTTTTTGTATACCTTCCGATTGAGGCCAAATTGGTCTTTCCGATTTGGGCCTCGATTGGACTCGTTTTCTATTACTTTTATGGCTACAGAAATAGCCATGTTGGCAAAGGGATAGCGCCCATCCCGCCCATAAAAGGGTTCGAGCGAGAGCCCTAGCGGTGAAGCTCAGGACTGAACTCATGAACGGCTTCGATCATGGCACCCACGTTTTCTGGATTAACGTCAGGCCAGACTCCATGTCCCAGATTGAAGACATGTCCTGAGCCCTTACCAAAGGAAGTGAGAATCTGACGGACCTCTTCGCGAATCGCTGCCTGTGGCGCATACAGCGCCTGTGGGTCGAGATTACCTTGAAGGGCAACACGATCACCGACACGTGCGCGGGCAGCCCCAATATCTGTGGTCCAATCAAGCCCGAGAGCATCGAACCCTGCATCAGCCATGGGCTCCAACCACTGACCGCCCCCCTTAGTGTAGAAAATCGTCGGCACGCTTCGCTCATAAGGTTGCTTAATCTGATCGAGAACCTGACGCGCAAATGCCAGGGAGAAAGTCTTATATTGAGTGGGTGTCAAGATACCGCCCCAAGTATCAAAGATCATGACAGCATCTGCCCCGGCGTCTATTTGTGCCTGTAAATAGAGCGCCACCGATTGAGCCAATGTCGCAAGCATTTCAAGCAGAAGATGGGGCTCTTCGTACATCATGCCTTTAATTTTCCTGAACTCCCTGCTGCTGCGCCCTTCCACCATATAGGTAGCCAAGGTCCAAGGACTGCCAGAAAATCCGATCAATGGTAAACGTCCATCCAATTCGCGTTTGATCAGACGAACGGCATCCATCACATAGCCCAAGTCCGATTCAGGATCTGGTGCAGTCAATCGTCTGACATCCTCTGAAGAGCAGACTGGCCGTCTAAATTGAGGACCCTCTCCTTCAACGAATTCCAAACCAAGGCCCATAGCATCTGGAATCGTCAAAATATCAGAGAAAAGAATCGCCGCATCCAATCGAAATCTTTCTAAAGGCTGCAAGGTCACTTCACAAGCGAGTTCAGGCGTCGTACATAGGTTCATGAAGCTGCCAGCCTGTTGACGAACTCTCCGATACTCAGGGAGATATCGTCCGGCCTGACGCATCATCCATACGGGCGTTCGATCTATGGGTTGGCGTAAAAGCGCTCTCAAGAAGCAATCGTTTTTCAATGAAGTCATGGAAGTATTACAAGAGAAAATGAGGGAGTAGCGCCGTGGCCGTCAAAACATTGTCAGCCGTTAATGGATCAAACGTTCAAAGTTGACCGGAATAAAGCTCCAGCGTTCGAACCAATACACTTAGTTCTACACTGGTGGGGAGTGTCGCCCTGCCAATCGATTCGAGCAGAATGAATCTAAGCTGACCTTCGATATTTTTCTTATCAACCGCCATGTGCTCAAGATAATCGTCAACAGTTAGGTTCTTTGGCGGTTCGACAGGGAGATTAGCTCGCTTTAAAAGATGAACAATACGTGAGACATCCGCCTCACTCAACCACCCAAGTCTAAAAGAAAGATCAGCAGCCTGGCACATGCCGATGGAAACCGCTTCACCATGGAGCACCTGCCCATAGCCCATAGCCGTTTCTATCGCATGCCCGAAGGTATGGCCTAGGTTCAAGGTCGCCCTTTCACCCGACTCTCGTTCGTCGGCGGCCACTACCTCGGCTTTGTTATGGCAAGAACGCGACACTGCATAAGCCAACACGGAAGGATCACGCGCCAAGAGATCTTCAATATGCTCTTCAATCCAGATAAAAAACTCAGGATCTCGAATCAAACCGTATTTGATAACTTCAGCGAGACCCGCACTCAACTCTCGGCTGTTCAAGGTATCGAACGTATCAGTATCCGCGATGACGCATTTCGGCTGGTAGAAAGCACCTATCATGTTTTTGCCACGCGGATGGTTTACGGCCGTCTTACCACCCACCGAAGAATCGACCTGTGACAGCAGTGTCGTAGGGATTTGTATAAAGGGGACCCCACGCTGATAAGTCGCAGCAACAAAACCGGTTAGATCGCCAATCACGCCACCGCCAAGAGCGATGAGGTGCGCACCCCTACTGAATCGGTGTTTGAGGAGTTCACCGTAAACCATCATGGCCGACTCGAACGTCTTAAAGCTTTCACCATCGGGCAGGACGACGGATTGAACATCGCGATCATCTAGCGACCTAAGAACCCGGTTCAAATAGAGAGGCGCCACGGTATCATTGGTGACGATCATGACTTGTCTAGAATCGATATGATCTTCCAGCAGATCGATACGACCCAGTAAGTTTTGCCCTATGTAGATCGGATAACTACGATCGTCTAGCTCAACCGTAAGTGTTCTCATGTCTCGAATATCTTCCTTTGGTAGCTCGCTCATGAGCCCTAATAATCTGCCTAACAGCCGTTCTACTGGAAAAGCTAGCCGTGTCGATAATCACATCAGCCATGTCCCGATAAATCGGCTCCCGAACGGTAAAAAGATCGGTTAGTCGTTGACGCGGGTTTTCTGTTTTGAGCAGCGGTCGATTGGAGTCCTTGTGAGTTCGTTCCAGTTGTTTTTCAACCGGACAGTGGAGATACACCACAAACCCCCTATTTTCAAGCCATTGACGGTTTTCCGGCAACATAACCGAACCGCCTCCTGTTGCCAGTACAATCCCTTCTTCAAGGGTAAGCTCGTCAATCACTTCAGATTCACGACGACGAAAACCAGATTCGCCTTCGTATTCAAAAATCATCGGAATAGTTACACCCGTTCGCTTCTCGATTTCCTTATCGCTATCGATGAAGTGAATTCCGATGGTTTTTGCAAGCAATCGGCCGATGGTGGTCTTACCTGCCCCCATAGGACCAATCAGAAAAATACTCTGGGTCATGCTCAGCCAGATAATCAACGGAAAAAGATTCAATCATAGCACGAGCTCCTTGATTGACTGCTCAATTGAATACCTAACAATTGAAGGCCATCAACCCTTAAGACTTGGGAGAACCATCTAAGTAAGCTGATTAAATTCGTAAAAAAACCGGGGACTAGCCCCGGTTTTTATCCCATACACAAACGAATTAAGGTTTTTGAGGCGCCGCTGGTGCTGGCTGAGCTGCCGGTTGAGCCGGTGCTGCCTTCTCGACTGAGGGCGTAGCTGGCGCGTCAGCTTTAGCTTCCACCTTATTCTCAATCTTAGCCTTAGCCTTCAGTTCGGTAATGTGTTGTTGAAGCTTCTTTGTTTGAACAAGATGGGTCAACTGCTCCTTCACTGTGTCGAATGCAGGGGGCGCTTTATCACGAGATTCTTCTCGCTCAATCACGTGCCATCCAAACTGACTCTGTACCGGGGTCTTGGTTCGTTCACCATTTTTCAAGGCAATAACGGCTTGAGCAAAAGGTGGAACCATTTGCTGTGGATTAAACCAGCCAAGCTCGCCACCCTTGTCTTTTGAGCCCGGGTCAACAGAAAACTTCTTGGCTAAGGCTTCAAACTTTTCACCCTTATCAAGCTTAGCGATAATGTCCTTAGCTGTTTGCTCGGCCTCAACGAGAATATGCCGCGCACGGTATTCAGCGTTGCTTAATGCACCCACCTGAAAGTCATATTCTTTTTTAAGTTCATCATCCGTGATGGCCAAGGTGCTGATGTACTGTTCTGCAGCAGCTTGAGAAAGCAGCATGCGTTGTGCATTTTCGATTTTCGCGGCCAGCTTAGGATCTTTGAGCATGCCAGACAACTCAACCTCCTGACGGAGAAGTTCCCGTTTGATTAACTCTTCAACGAGTTTATCTTCAGGCACATTATTGCCGCCACGACGTTCACCTACTTCCTCAGATAGGATTTCAAGTGAACCACGACTGATCGGCTTTCCGTTAACGGTGGCAACCACCTCACCTTGTGCAACGACATGTGGGCCGGTATTTTTATCTGATTTATCACATCCAGCAGCCAGCAGAGCCAGCACCGTTGCAGACGCCAGGGCGTATTTCTTCATACGTGAGTTTCCTTATGGTTTAACAAAATAGGGGAATGACTGATCAGCGTACTTCGCTCGGTGCGTGAGCGCGAATAATCAATGCGTGTATATCTGTTTTCATCAGATCGCCAAGGGCACTGTAGACCAGTTGATGACGTCTGACGGCACTATGGCCTTCAAAAGCTTCTGCGACGATGTCCACGGTAAAATGACCACCGCCACTCTGGATCGCTCCTGCGTGCCCTGCATGGGCTGCGCTGTCATCACGAACCTCTAAACGGTGCGGATTGAGCCCTTGGTGAATTGCCGTACGTATTTTCTCAATTCGATCAGTCATTGGGGGAATACCTTCCTAAAGGGTTTAATGGTCACGCTGGTGTAGACGCCAGCTAACTTGTAAGGATCCTGATCAGCCCAGTGGTGAGCCGCTTCAAGATCATCGAATTCAGCGACAATCAAACTTCCAGTAAAACCTGCTTCACCAGGATCTGAAGCATCGACCGCGGGAAATGGACCGGCTAACAGTAAACGTCCTTCCGATTGAAGCTTAGCTAACCGTTCAAGGTGGGCAGGACGAGTCGCTTTTCTGAGCTCTAGGCTTTCAGCTTGGTCTTGACAGTAGATGGCATAGATCAAGGCTTCTCCTCCTTTTCCTGAGTGGGTAGGTAGCGCGATAAAAAGAACGATTGAATCAATACAAATACAAAAGTTAGCCCCAGCATACCGAAAAGCTTGAAATTAACCCAAACCTGCTCATCAAAAGAATAGGCCACATATAAATTAGCCGTTCCGACCACAAGAAAAAAAGCGGTCCATGCAAGATTAAGTCGTTTCCAGACGACTTTTGGGAGCTCAATTTGAGCGCCCATCATGCGCTGTATCACGGGTTGCCGGCCAAAGAACTGGCTGGACAGAAAAGCCAATGCAAACAGCCAATTAAGGATGGTTGGCTTCCATTTAATGAACATAGGGTCGCGGAAATACCAAGTAGCCCCACCAAACACCACAATCAGAAGCAGTGAGATGAGATGCATCGGTTCTAACTTCCGCGTTTTGATCCATGTATAGCCCACCAAAAGAAATGATCCGGCTATAGCCGCTAAAGTAGCCACATAGATATCGGCCATCTTATAGGCCACAAAAAACAATACGATAGGAAAGAAATCCAGAATTAGCTTCATAAAGGGGATATTGTGATCAACTAAAAGAGAATCAACCCCAACCCGATAATAATCAGCAAAGAGACTGTAAGGGGTTGGTAGTAGTTGCGCGTTATAATACTCGAATTACGCTTGATCAGCCTGTTATGCATGCTGGACAAATAAATAACCGTTGTGACGGGCCCCATAAGATCATTTAAGTAGGTACTCCCATGGACGATAAAACCCGCATCGAATTAGAGGCCGCTGCCTTTCGTCGACTGATCCAACATCTTCGTGATCATACCGATGTTCAGAACATTGACCTGATGATTACGGCAGATTTTTGTAGGAACTGCCTAGCCAAGTGGTATCGAGAGGAAGCCAGTCAAAAAGGCCTTGAGATAGATTATCCTGCTGCACAAGAGGTCATTTATGGAATGCCCTATTCGGAGTGGAAACAAAACCATCAAAAGGAAGCGACGCCTGAGCAGTTGGCCGCCTATGAGGCACGTCAGGCTATGAAAACCTGAAGCATCTCATGATCAACAGAATCAATTACCTATTCTCCATTAATCCCTAGACCAATGACCAGACGTCAAGCTCTCGGCCCTGTCATGATCGATGTTGCGGGAACAGAGGTTTCCGCAATTGAAAGAGACCGCCTCCGGTGTCCTTCTGCAGGTGGCGTAATCCTCTTCAAACGTAATTATGAAAATCCAGAACAGATCATTGAATTGATTCGTACCTTGCGATCAATTCGCCCGGAACTGCTCATCGCTGTTGATCATGAAGGCGGTCGTGTTCAACGTTTTCGAGATGGCTTCACCCGACTTCCTGCGGCCGCCATCTACCATCAAACTACCCACACAACTCTGGTCGAAACAGCGGGTTGGCTTATGGCTTCTGAACTCAGAGCCATTGATGTGGATTTCAGCTTCGCACCCGTACTCGATGTTGAATGCGGCATCAGCCGGGTTATTGGTGATCGCGCTTTCGGTACAACCCCAGAGATCGTTGCAAAGCTTGCTCGTGACTTTGCCCTTGGGATGCGTCGGGCGGGCATGTCAGCCGTTGGGAAACACTTTCCGGGCCATGGGGGTGTTGTTGAAGACTCACATCTCGCCTTGCCGGTTGACACACGAGACATGGACACCATAGAGCACCACGACCTCATCCCCTTCAGAGAACTTCTAGCAGCCCACATCGAAGGCATCATGCCCGCGCATGTTATCTATGAAAAGATTGACTCCAACCCCGCAGGTTTTTCTAAATTATGGATACAGGAAGTTCTGAGAAAACGGCTTGGCTTCGAGGGGGCCGTTTTCAGCGATGACCTTTCCATGGCGGGTGCCGCCTACGGTGGTAACTATGTTGACCGTTCGAGGCTCGCTCTCGAAGCAGGTTGTGACATGATTTTAGTTTGTAATGCGCCAGGTGCTGCAGAAGAAGTCCTCGAATCCTTAGAAAACATGAAGTTCGGATATGAGCACTCACGAAGGCTTGAACTGATGCGTGGAAAAGGCAAACCCATCGACCGTAAGACTCTTATGGCCTCAGAGGCATGGCGCGAAGCCTCCGAGCTCATATCACAATTGGCTGAGACCTGAGACAAGTGAAATTTTTAGACGAAGTAACCCGTGTGGCCCAAGAAGCCGAGTGTCTTTTCACAAAGGCCCAGGTGAGCAACGCCATAACCCTCATGGCGAAAGACATCACAGAGAAGTTAGCAAACAGCCACCCTGTTGTTCTATGCGTGCTGAATGGAGGCATTTCTGTAACCGGAGAATTGGTGATGCAACTGGCTTTCCCACTGGAGCTTGATTCTGTTAAAGCAGGACGTTATCAAGGCAAGACGTCAGGCACTGAAATGAACTGGCAAATGACACCTTCAACTCCTCTCAAGAGCCGAACCGTGCTGATCGTCGATGATATTCTCGATGAGGGTATAACCCTCGCCGCCATTGCCCACTACTGCAAGGAGCAGGGTGCCGAATTCGTTTATACGGCCGTACTTGTGGACAAGATAATTGGCCGAGCTAAGCCCTGTCATGCTGATTTTATAGGCCTAACCACCCCCGATCGATATCTCTTTGGCTATGGCCTCGACTATAAGGGTCATCTTCGAAACTGGCCGGGTATCTTCGCCTGCACAAACCTTTACTAGAAATGAACAAACTATGTCACTTACAGCAATCATTGGCGGTACAGGTTTAACGCAACTCAAACACCTGAAGATCACTCATCGCGAAAAGGTCACTACCCCCTTCGGCAACCCCTCTTCAGAGCTGGTGTTTGGTGACTTTCACCAACAGAAGCTGGTTTTCCTTGCGAGACACGGTAACCCTCATATCTATCCACCCCACCGAGTCAATTACCGAGCTAATATCTGGGCGCTCAAACAGGCCGGTGCATCCTGCGTATTAGCGATCGCTGCTGTTGGAGGCATCACGCCTGAGATGCGTCCGGGCAGGATATCGATCCCTGATCAACTGATTGATTACAGCTATGGGCGGCACCATACTTTTTTCGATGAGGATCTTGAGTCAGTAACTCACATTGACTTTACAGATCCATATAGTCCTTGGTTGCGTGAAAAGCTCTTAACAGCTGCAGACACAGCAGGCTTAGATGTCGCTCGGTATGGAGTCTACGGCTGCACTCAAGGTCCAAGACTTGAAACACCCGCTGAAATACGCCGGATGGAACAGGATGGATGTGATCTAGTCGGAATGACAGGGATGCCGGAAGCCTCCCTCGCTCGGGAACTGAACCTTGATTACGCAAGCTGCGCCGTCATCGCTAACTGGGCTGCGGGTAAGCAGTCCGGTGAAATCACGATGGCTGAAATTGAGGCCAATCTGCACATGGGTATGTCAGATCTGAGTAAACTGCTCGAACATTGGATTCAAAGCTAAAGGCTCAAACTGCTTCACCCACAGCCTCCAACCATAACCTTAACCTGAACCTTGGCGCCATAGAAATTACCTTCAGACTCAGCCAGAGCCAGAACGGTCCCGCTGGCATTCAGTTTTAATCGCAGCGATACCCATGGATCAGCATCACCAAAGAACTCAAATTCCGCCAGTCGCGGACCTGGATTATGTTCAGAAAACACTAGAATACGACGCGTATTAGGAAGGAGACTCTCAATCGAGATAGGTACGATTGCTCCATTCTCGGCTACTTGTGGAACTTCAAGACGGATCTGCGCTGATTCTATCCAAGCTTGGCCCTTTAGGGTCTGTTCCAAAACCTCGCTGTAATGCTCTGGCTGTAAAAGCGCGTTTTTTCCAAACGCCTTAAACTGAAGAAGAACTCCACTCATGGCGAGTGTTCTCAAAAACTGTCTGCGAGTATGATGAGTCAACTGATAGCTCGATTGAATAACAAGACATTCTGAAGATAAATTAGACCTCCTCAATAACTATCCATCAAGCTTAACGGCATGTCCAGTATCAAAATCAGAAGCAAGTCGGAAGGTAATTCTGTATTGATCAGAGTATTAATTCAGCACCCTATGGAGACAGGTCGACGACAAGATGAGGTCACAGGAGCCCTTATTGCAGCCCACTTCATACAGTCTATAAGGATTGAACACAACAACGTGGCCGTTATGAATGGCCAGCTAACCACCGGCGTTTCTAAGAACCCTTATGTCTCGATACGGCTCAAGAACGCAAAAGCTGGTGACCATATCAAAGTGCAATGGCATGACAACCTAGGACAAAGCGACAGTGAAAATATGATCTTAGGGGAGACCAACTAGAGACTAACCATCTTGGGCGAAAAGCCCGGCCCTTCAGGGCTGGGGAGGCATTAATGCCCTGATAACTAGGACACGATCTACCGAAAAGCGGCCAGGACCAAAACGCCAAGACCAATCATTAGAATGCCAGCCCACTCACCCAGAGAGGGTCGTTCATTCAGAAACACCACTGCAAAAACAGCCACAAGAAGAAGACTGAGCTTGTCTACAGGAGCCACTTTGGAGGCCTCACCAATTTTTAGGGCCCGAAAATAACAGACCCAAGAAGCCCCAGTCGCAAGCCCTGAGAGCACTAGGAATAGCCATGTTTTTGGTGATAGCGAGAGGGGATTGGTCCACTTCCCTGCCCAAAAAACAAAACCCGCCAGAACGATAGCAATGATAACGGTTCGGATCAGAGTCGCCAGATCTGAATCTACCTCTTTGATACCTATCTTGGCAAAGATAGCCGTCAATGCCGCAAAGATGGCTGAAAGTAGCGCCCAAAAGAACCAATCAGTTGAACTTGTCATGGTGTCACTCAATTAAAATAAGGTTCATGGCCACAGCATTTCACGATAGCTAATGCAAACACTGATTCTTATAGTACGAAAAGCCAGTTATAGTGACAAACAAGCTCGTGATTAGGCGGATGAGACGAACATTCGGTACACCCCCCCTTTTCACTCAATCTACGATGTCGAAGTGAAGGATTAAGCTATGTCATTGCGAGATATGTTAAACGGTGGGGCTCTTGTTGAAAGGGTTGTTCTGTTATTGGTCGTTGGCGGATTGGGTTATGCCTGCTTACAGATCGTTTCCCCCTTTATTCCGGCCTTTATTTGGGCGACCATTCTTGTTCTGTCGACATGGCCGTACTATTTATCTCTTTCAAACTGGATGGCCGGACGTAGGAAGCTGGCGGCCATCACACTGACGCTTCTCATGCTGATTGGTTTCGTGGTCCCAACCATCTTGGCCATGACGGCACTGGCCGAAAACCTACCTTCCTTAGAATCCTCGCTTGGAAAACTGGTGGAATGGGTCAGTGGTGAACCACCGGAATGGCTAACGGGCCTTCCATTGATTGGAGAGAAAATCGATTTCGAGCTTCGTTCAGGACACATCAAGTCCCTGCTTGATCCGAGTAAGCTGCGACCTGTATTGGCGATTGGTGGAAAGCTGATCCTACAGGGTGGCGCGGGTCTTGCCATCAATGCAGCGACGGTCATACTCGCTGTTCTGATTGCAGGGCTTTTCTATTCGCAAGGAGAAAAAGCGGCTTACGTAGCAGAAAAGCTCGCTCAAAAGATTGGTGGTGAATCAGCTCTAGAAGCAATCCATATTGCAGCAAACACGGTGCGTGGTGTATCGCTTGGGGTGATTGGTACAGCCGTGATACAGGCTACCTTGTCGGGAATTGGATTCGCGCTGGCCGGGCTATCTGGTGCCTCAGTCTTAGGGCTACTTTGTTTCTTTTTTGCCTTAATACAAATTGGTACCGGCATCGTTTGGATTCCAGCGGCCCTTTGGCTCTTACACCAGGGGAACGAGGGCTGGGCCATTTTCACAATGGTTTGGGGGCTTTCAATCAATATCATGGACAATTTCATCAAGCCCTATTTTATCGGCTTGTCGAGTCCACTGCCTTTCCTGCTCATTATCGTTGGCGTCGTAGGTGGGCTATTAGCTTGGGGATTCGTAGGGATTTTCTTGGGAACTACGCTTCTAGCCGTTGGTTACACCACGTTTTTTGCATGGCTACACAATCAATCTAAGAACCACACAACAACAACGTACTAGAAAAAGCCACGGTAACCCGTAGCCATTTCTTCAAATGATGTTTATTCGCCCTGCTTTAACTTTACCTTAGTGGCATTACGAAGTTCAGCGACAAAGGAACCGAATTCTCTTTGGGCCTCCGATCGACTTAAAAAGTCCCTGGCTTGTGCTTGTTCCTTTGGATCTTTAGAGACCTTTTCACCATCTTTAGCAGAAAGCACGGTAAAAACAATCTGCCCTCCATCCGAAAGCCCAACAAGTCCTGTCCAAGTTTGGCCAGCTTGAGGCCTTGGGGACTTAAAGATAGCCTGCACCAGATCACCCGGCAACGTTGTTACTTCACGACGAATTAAACCCGCATTGACAACGGTCAGCCCTGAAGACTTAGCGAGTTCGCTGAGAGGCTTACCTGTCTCATTTACCTGCTTTAAGAGGTTATCCGCACGTTTCTGAGTCTCTTCCCATGCATCCTGAATACGAAGTCTTCCAAGAATTGCGGTTTTGACTTCTGATAAGGGCTTATCAGAAGCAAGTTCATGATCGCTGACTCTAAGCACCAAAGCCTTATCGTCACCTAGTTCAACAGGGTCACTGTTACGACCATTGAGAACGTCTTCTGAAAAAGCGGCTTTACGAACATTGTCATCTGAAGCCAATCCTTCTCCCTTATCACGGGTAAAAAGACCGGTAGATTGCACTTTAAGATTAAGTTGCTCGGCAACAGGCTCCAGACTCTCTGGATGTTCGAAGCTTTGCTCAGCGAGCTTTTGCCCGACTTCATAAAATTTAGCTTCTGCAGCGTTATGTTGCGCGGTCTTACGAAGCTCTTCCTTTACTTCTTCATACGGCTTAAATTTAGCTGGGACCCAATCGGTCAGTTTAATCAGCTCGTATCCAAATGAAGTCTTAACAGGCTTTGATACTTCACCCAACTTTAAAGCCATAGCCGCCTTGTAAAAGTCGTCTTCCTGAGCATCTTTCTTCAACTCCCCAAGAGCGCCACCATTTTTGGCAGAAACGGTATCAGCTGAGTTCTCGCGCGCCAATTTGGCAAAGTCTTCACCATGGGCCAAACGTTCGGCAATTGCCTGCGTCTTTGCCAATGCAGCCTGTTCGACATCGGCATTTTTACCGTCGACAGCAACCAGAATATGACTGATTTTTCTGCGCTCAGGCGTTCCAAAACTGGCTTTTTGTTCCTCATATAGTTTTCTTAAGGCTTCATCTGTGAGGGAGGTGGTTTTAGCCATTTCATCTAGGCTAACCATCAAATAACTGATTGAAACCTTTTCAGGATTCCTGAATTCAGACACATGGGCCTGATAGTAAGCTTGGATTTCAGCGTCTGTGAAATTTCGTGACGATGGCTTGATTGGAATCGATGCATAGGTTACTTCCCGCATCTGATTTTTAAGTCTTAACAGGTTTTCTAGTTGGTCACTGGTTATAAAAGCCGTATCTAAAAGACCACGCTGAAATTGTTCTAAGGTGAGAGCACGACGAATTTGTGCCACAAATTGATTAGGTGTCATGCCCTGGGTCGACAGCATGATCTTGTACTTCTCTTTGTCAAATTGACCTTCTGTCTGGAAATACGGCAGCGTCTGAATAAAACCTCTCACTTCAGCATCACCCGCGGTCAACGACTGATCAATCACTTTTTGCGCAATTACTTCTTCGCTAATGAGACGTTCCAAGGCTTCATGACGGAGTTCTTTTTCATCAAGATCACCTAACCCAACCAGATTGCTTAAACTCTGCTCATAGGCTCGACTGACATCTCGGTCGAAGATTTCACGGTCACCCACAACGGCCGCGGGAGACTCTTTACCCGTATCAATGTAGTTCTGGATACCCCATAAGGCAAAGGGAATACCTACAGCAATTAACATAACCCAGGCAAAAATACCCTGTGCACGTTCGCGGATGGCTTGGAGCATAACGATGTACCCTTCTTTTTTTGAAGTTTGAGCTGTCTATTATCGAGGTCTTATGACAGTTAAAAAAAAACCCCGCTTTAGGCGGGGTTTTTCTTCCACATTATTGGCGGAGCGGACGGGGCTCGAACCCGCGACCCCCGGCGTGACAGGCCGGTATTCTAACCAACTGAACTACCGCTCCTAAAATGGTGGGTGCTGTAGGGATCGAACCTACGACCCTCGCCTTGTAAGGGCGATGCTCTCCCAGCTGAGCTAAGCACCCCTGAAAGCCGACTAGTTTACTGCATCCTTAAGAGCTTTACCAGCCTTGAAAGAAGGAATCTTCGCTGCAGCGATGGTGATGGTCTTGCCAGATTGTGGGTTGCGGCCTTGACGCTCAGCACGCTCTTTTACAACAAATGATCCAAAACCAACCAACGAGACGCTGTCGCCTTTCTTAAGAGCCGTAGTAATGGCTTCAATTACACCATCAAGAGCACGTCCTGCATCTGCCTTAGTAAGGTCTGCAGCATCAGCAATCGCTTCGATCAATTCTGCTTTATTCATTTTTATTCCCCCTGTGGATTCAGGATATTTGAAGATTATGGATATGACTGGAGTTAATGCTTAGGGGAAGACATAACCTACTACTCGGTGTCCCTGATAACCCCAAACATCACAGCATCAATTTAGCAGTAGGTGAAAAGCCCTGTCAAGCCAGATTTCATGCGGGTTTGAGCTAAAAAGACGTTTTCAGGGAGACATCGTCTCCCTGAAAATAGTATCAATGAGCCAATACACCCTGAGTCTTTACAACAGCCGCGTCTGCTGAAGCAGTCTTGACCAGAGGCTCAGGCATATACTGAAGCGCATTTCTAAGTACTTCATCAATCCAACGTACGGGAATAACGGTCAGATCCTGCTTAATATTCTTAGGAATTTCAACAAGATCACGCTCATTATCATGCGGAATCAATACGGTCGTGATGCCACCTCGGTGGGCTGCCAATAGCTTTTCTTTCAAACCGCCAATAGGGAGGACCTCTCCCCTCAGCGTAATTTCGCCCGTCATTGCAACAGCGGATTTCACAGGTATGCCGGTCAGAGTTGAGACCAGAGCCGTACACATCCCGATTCCTGCACTTGGACCATCTTTGGGTGTAGCCCCTTCCGGAACGTGAATATGAACATCCAGTTTTTGATAAAAACTAGGATCAATACCTAATGATTCCGAACGAGCACGAGCGACAGTCACTGCAGTCTGTATCGATTCCTGCATGACTTCACCGAGCTTTCCGGTATAGGTCTGCTTTCCAGTACCCGGCATGACCACAGATTCAATCGTCAATAATTCCCCACCCACTTCAGTCCAGGCTAATCCGGTCACTAAGCCAACTTGATCTTTGTCATCAGCAATTCCATAACGGAATCTCTTAACCCCTAAGTAATCTTCAAGATTGCGAGGAGTCACACTTACCTTCTTGGCAGCAGGCTTTAAAAGCAGACTCTTCACCACTTTTCTACAGATCTTGGCAATTTCTCGCTCGAGACTTCTAACGCCTGCCTCCCTGGTGTAGTAACGTACGATGTCTCGTACAACAGCATCTCCCAACTGAATCTCAGTCTCTTTGAGGCCATTATTCTTAATCTGTTTAGGAACCAGATACTTCATGGCGATGTTAATCTTTTCGTCCTCGGTATAACCGGCAAGACGAATGACTTCCATACGATCTAGCAGTGGGGCTGGAATATCGAGCGTGTTTGCGGTAGCTACAAACATCACCTCAGATAGATCGAAATCGACCTCCAGGTAATGATCATTGAAGGTATGGTTCTGTTCTGGATCCAAGACCTCAAGCAAAGCAGACGCAGGATCCCCACGAAAATCCATAGCCATTTTGTCGATCTCATCCAGCATGAACATGGGGTTACGCGTTTTAACCTTAGATAGGTTCTGCAATACCTTACCGGGCATTGAGCCAATGTAGGTCCTGCGATGACCTCTTATTTCAGCTTCATCACGCACGCCACCAAGGGCCATACGAACATATTTCCTGTTGGTTGCGCGCGCAATCGACTGGCCCAACGATGTCTTACCTACACCTGGAGGTCCCACCAGACAGAGAATGGGTCCTTTGAGTTTTTTGACGCGTTTCTGAACAGCCAAGTATTCAAGAATACGTTCTTTGACTTTATCAAGACCGTAGTGCTCTGCCTCGAGAATCTTTTCAGCGTGAGCAAGATCATGATCAATCTTGCTTCGCTTCTTCCAAGGCATGCCCACCATCCACTCAACGTAGTTTCTCACCACGGTAGCTTCTGCCGACATGGGAGACATCTGCTTGAGTTTATTGAGCTCAGACTCCGTCTTCTTACGTGCCGCCTCCGGCATACCAGACTTCTGTATCTTCTTAGCAAATTCTTCCATTTCATTGGGCGCGTCTTCAACATCACCCAACTCCTTCTGAATGGCCTTCATTTGCTCATTCAGGTAATACTCGCGCTGATTCTTTTCCATTTGCTGCTTAACGCGGCCGCGAATGCGTTTCTCCATCTCGAGAAGATCAACTTCACCCTCCATCAGAGTCATCAGCTTCTCAAATCGAGCGGTTACCTTGGGGGCTTCAAGGATCAACTGTTTATCTTCAACCTTGATGCTCATATGAGCAGCAATGGTATCGGCTAATCGACTTGGCTCATCAATCCCTGCTAAGGAATTCAAAACTTCTGGTGGGATTCGCTTGTTGAGCTTCACATACTGGTCAAAGGTATTCACTACCGTTCGAGCCAGCACCTCCATTTCTTGATCATCGGCACCCAAATCATCCACAAGCGGCAGCACTGATGCCACAAGGCATCCCTCTTCTTCCTGGAAGGTTTCTACGTTGCTTCGCTCTGCGCCTTCTACTAGAACCTTGACTGTACCATCCGGAAGCTTGAGCAACTGAAGAATATTGGACAATGTACCCACGCGATATAGATCGTCATATCCTGGGTCATCGACCTCAGCTTCTCGCTGCGCAACCAACATGACCTGCTTGTTGTCACGCATAGCATTGTCGAGGGCAAGAATGGATTTCTCCCGACCTACGAACAAGGGGATAACCATGTGTGGATAAACCACTACGTCTCGCAGTGGCAGAACTGGATAGACCTTTTCCTTCACTTGAATGTCCTTAGATTGACTGTCCATATGGAAACCTTGTTGTGAGATATTCGAGATGACCTAGAGAAGAATATGGGCCATTTCGGAATAAAAACAAGAGTTGACAATAAAAAAATGCCAAAAAAACCCGCGATGCGGGCTTTTCTGGAGGATTAGACAAGGTTCTATTCAGAAACAGCTCTGGGCATTTCTTCTGATTCGTAAACCATATAGGGTTGCGCCTCACCTTTGATGACCTTTTCGTCAATGACCACTTTGCTGATATTTTCAGCCGAAGGCAGTTCATACATGGTATCAAGGAGTGTGTGCTCTAGAATGGTTCTCAAACCACGGGCGCCCGTTTTCCGCTCCATGGCCTTCTTAGCCACCACACGAAGAGCATCTTCACGAATTTCGAGCTCACAGCCCTCCATTTCGAACAATTTCTTGTATTGTTTTACAAGCGCATTCTTTGGCTCGCTTAGGATACGTATCAAGGCTTCTTCATTGAGCTCTTCGAGCGTCGCAATCACAGGCAAACGCCCAACGAACTCAGGAATGAGGCCATACTTAATGAGGTCTTCCGCCTCAACATCCGCAAGGACCTCGCCAACATTCCGGCTATCTTCCTTACTTTTAACCTCAGCCGAGAAACCAATCCCACCTTTTTCCGATCTGGCTCGTATAACCTTATCAAGGCCCGCAAAAGCGCCTCCGCAGATGAACAGAATGTTGGCCGTATTCACTTGAAGAAACTCTTGCTGTGGGTGCTTTCGACCCCCCTGAGGCGGAACAGATGCGACTGTACCTTCGATCAACTTAAGGAGTGCTTGCTGCACGCCCTCACCCGAAACGTCTCGAGTAATTGATGGATTGTCCGACTTTCTTGAAATCTTATCGATTTCATCGATATAAACGATACTGGACTCAGCCTTTTCCACATCATAATCGCATTTCTGCAGAATTTTCTGAATGATGTTCTCGACATCTTCACCCACGTAACCCGCCTCAGTGAGGGTCGTTGCATCGGCAATAGTGAACGGCACATCCAGCAAACGCGCCAAGGTCTCAGCGAGCAAGGTCTTACCCGACCCGGTTGGCCCGATCAGAAGAATGTTACTTTTAGCGAGCTCAACCTCGTTCTTGCGGGCTCCGCCTCCGTGAACTTGAAGCCGCTTGTAATGATTGTACACAGCAACCGATAGAGCTCTCTTGGCCTTTTCCTGATCAATGACATATTCATCAAGAACCGCCTTGATTTCCTTGGGCTTGGGTAACTTATCAATCCCCGCAGAAACGGTTTCCTGCAACTCCTCACGAATAATGTCGTTGCAGAGTTCTACGCACTCATCGCAAACATAGACCGAAGGACCTGCAATCAACTTCCGAACTTCATGTTGGCTTTTGCCACAGAAGGAACAATAGAGCAGCTTACCGCTCCCATCTTTGCCACGTTTTTCTTCACTCATCCAGAAACCCCTCCAGACAACACATACTTAGCATAGCAAACAAAATGATCCAACACCGATGCTTTCATCATCGTTGTGTTGGCCTATCCAATACGCTTTTCAAGAACCTTATCGATCAGCCCGTAATTCACAGCATCAACCCCACTCATGAAGTTATCCCGATCGGTATCCGCCTGAATTCTCTCTATAGGTTGACCCGTATGATGGGCGAGAATCCCATTTAAACGATCACGAACCGCGAGAATCTCTCGAGCATGAATATCGATATCACTAGCTTGGCCCTGAAACCCGCCAAGCGGCTGATGAATCATGATTCTAGAGTGAGGCAGACAGAATCTTTTACCTGGAGCTCCGCCGGCCAACAACAATGACCCCATACTGGCCGCCTGCCCGATGCACAAAGTACTGACATCTGGCTTAATGAATTGCATCGTGTCATAGATAGCCATTCCCGATGTCACAACACCACCGGGTGAATTGATGTAAAGATGGATATCCTTGTCAGGATTTTCAGACTCTAGGAACAATAACTGAGCAATCACGAGATTGGCCATATAGTCTTCCACTTGGCCCACCAGGAAAATTACCCGCTCTTTCAAGAGACGCGAGTAGATGTCGTAGGCGCGCTCACCTCGAGCGGACTGTTCAACCACCATGGGCACCAATCCCGTAGCCTGTGTCTCAAAATCACTCATACTTTTATGACTCTTCATGATGTCCACCCGCCGTTCATGTGTTGATTAGAAGCACCCAAAAGCCCTATTACTTATGGACTACCGGTTGAGGCCTGCATGAGCTCATTAAATCCGATATTTGCATCCTGCGCCTTACCTTTTTCAAGAATTAAATCTACGATTTGGTCCTCAAGCACCATATTTTCAACTTCTCTTAGACGTGAGGTATCTGCGTAATACCAGCGCACCACCTCATCAGCGTCCTCGTAGCTTGCAGCCAGATCTTCGACCGAAGAGCGAACCTTGGTCGGATCCACTTTCACATTGTGTGCATCAATAAGCTTCCCTAGAATTAGAGCCAAAGCCACGCGGCGCTTAGCCATTGGTTCGAGCTGAGCTTTAAGGGCCTCTTCATCCAATGGCTGTTTACGTTTGCGAGCCGACTCATGATATGGCTTCAAGAGCTCGACCACTTCATCTCTAATGAGCCCTTCAGGTAACTTGATTGCATTGCGGTCAAAAAGAGCATCCATAACCGAGCTTTTGCTGCGATTCTTGAGCGCACGTTTCATCTCACGCTCCATATTGCTTCGAATATCAGATTTGAACGTTGTCAACTCTCCATCGGCAATACCGAAAGTCTTTATGAATTCAGGCGTCATTTCCGGAAGAACACTTTCCTCAACAGCCGTCACTTCAACTTCGAAACGGCCCTTATTACCGGCAAGCTTCTCATTTCCGTATTCTGCTGGAAACTCGAGCTCAAAGTTCAACTTCGCGCCCTTTTCCGCACCCAACAGTTGATCTTCAAACCCTGGGATCATCTGCTTCGAGCCGATCACCACAGGGAAGCCCTCCGTGCGTCCGTTGGTGAAATTCTCCTCGCCCAACCAGCCTTCGAAACTGATCACTACACGATCACCCTCAGTAGATGCTCTAGAAACATCACGCCAGGTCTTACGCTGCTCACAAAGACGGGTGATCATGCCATCAACATCTTCATCGGTCACAGCCGATACAAAACGCTTTACTTCAAGCGTTTCAATAGGCATCGGCACGAATTCCGGCATAACTTCAAAGCTCGCCTCATACTCAAGCCCTTCACCTTCATCCATCTTATTGGCTTTAATTTCTGGAGCGCCTGCAGGCTTCAAGTTTTCATCACGAACAGCGTCGTAAAAGCTCGACTGAATCAGATCAGACAATACCTCTTCCCTAACTTGGGCAGCATAGCGCTTACGAATAACGGTCTGCGGGACTTTACCGGGACGAAAACCATCGATCTTGACCTTGCCGGACAAAGATTGCAGGCGGGAATCGACCTGTTGCCTGATTTTTTCCTCAGGTACGGTTACAGTCATTTTGCGGGTTAATTCAGACGTTGTTTCTACGGACACTTGCATGTCAGGGTCACCTCAGAGAAATTTCGTTAAAGCACTGGAGCGCTGTCTTGATAGTACGACAACGTCATCGATGGGTAATAAAAGACGGTATCAAAAAGGGTTTTCAAATTGGGATCATGTCCATTGCCAGCGACTCACAATCATTAAGCCACCGGCTCACCCCATGAACTAAGGGTAAAGAAATGGTGCGAATGGGGAGACTCGAACTCCCACGGGTTACCCCACTGGAACCTAAATCCAGCGCGTCTACCAATTTCGCCACATTCGCTCGCGTCCAGCCTGACTCGCCTGAAGAAACAGCCACCCAGCAATTAAACATGGGGACGCGGCTTCAACCGTGCAGATCGATAGAAAACCTGCCAGCCATCCGGGTATTATAAAGAACCTCAGGATTTTTTCACCTATACAATCTTCTTTTGGAGCAATTTGCTCCTAAATAACGATCACTTACTCGGTCCCAAGGCCATTAGCCATGAACAAGAACAACAGCGAAGGCGTCATTAAATTTCAACTTATTCACGAAATGTCTAAAGCCATACCATGGCATTACTGCGTTGAATTAGACATTTGGCGGACCGTCCTTTTTCAGCTTGGACTCACAGGAATAGATCCCAAGCGTTATGGCGGACTTGCATTTGGAAATGTCAGCTGCCGACTTGAAGGCCAATCCTTCTTGGTCAGCGGCACCCAAACCGGTAGCCTCCAAAAGTTAAAACCGGAAGACTATTGCATCGTCGAAAAAATCGATATTGATCACAATCAACTGGTGTCACGTGGCCCCATCAAACCATCTTCGGAAGCCCTGACCCATGGAGCTGTTTATGCTTTTGGCCATACCGGCATTCAATGTGTACTCCACGTCCATTCACCAGAAATCTGGAATCATCGTGAATGGTTTGGCATTCCAAGCACTTCATCTGAGGTCGCTTACGGAACACAAGAAATGGCGCTAGAAGTGGCCAAACTTTCTCACGACCACCCAAATAGCCTCATCGCTCTGGGCGGTCATGAGGATGGTATTCTTGCAGCAGGAAAAACCGTTGAGGAAGCGGCCATAACGATCATTCGTCAATTTGGGCTCACTTTACAAACCATCTCGACTCTAAATTAGCGTTCTAGGCATGTGCTAACATGCCGTTCCCAACCGCGGGCCTATAGAGCAAAAATATCAGCAAAACACAGTGAGTGTAGAGGACGGAGAGATGTTTAGAAAAAAGCTTGAGAAAATGATGACACTGCCGTTTCATTTCAGCGCCTTTCTTTCGTTGTACTCTCTTTTGATTTTCCTACCTCTTATTCGACCTCCGGTTTTTTTATCTGCCCTATTAGTCAGTGCACTCGTCTACTTCTCCATGTATTTCGGTGCCTTTCTTTCCAAAGAGAGAGACCTCTAACTCTGATGTTGCCCCGAACCTCACGCCGTGACTGATTCGCCTGCTGGTTTCTGGCGGAGCCTTGCCGCTTTGGTATACGACCTGATCTTGTTGCTCGGTATTCTATTTGCAGCCACCTTTCTTCTACTGCTTTTTCGATCAGGATCACCTTTAGAGCCCAAAAGCCTGCCTTACACCTTCTATTTAATGGGCGTATCCGTTTTCTTCTTCTCTTGGTTCTGGACCCATGGCGGGCAAACATTGGGTATGCGAGCGTGGCGAATCCAATTGGTAGCCACAGATGGAAGCCCCATACAATGGGGTCAATGCATCATTCGTTGCGTTATCGCTTTCGTATCAATGGGCCTATTTGGTATCGGGTATCTTTGGATGCTCTTCGACCCTAAACGAAGATCTTGGCAGGATCTGGTCTCAAAAACACACGTGATTCGTATAAAAAACTGAGGGCTGCCACGCCTAGATGGCAGTCACAGCCCCTAGCAACCATCAAGGCGCCGAAAATCAATCCTCAATCAGCATATCCTGCTTATGGTGTTTTACTTCGCCTCTTTGAATCCGAGCATAGTCTTCAAGTTGCCTTGTAGCTGCTGTGAACGCATCGCGTAGGGCAACATACAGGTCCTCATGTGATTGCTTGTCATGGTGATCCCTACTCACCACAATATGCTTATTTGGCACATTGAGATCGATACGAACCTTGTAAAGGTTTCCCTGATGCTGGTGATGATGCTCCGCTTCAACCGCCACCCGACAACTCGTAATATGATCGAAATGTTGCTCAAGCTTAGCGGCTTTTTCCCTGATACGAGTCTCAACTGCATCTGAATGTGGAATGCCACGAAAGGTTATTTCTAGTGGTACTTGCATGGATTAGGCTCTCCTTGTTGATCCTTAACGAGGGTGGGTTCATTTAGAAAAAGCCACCGATGTGCCCCCCCTCTGACACGTAAACACTTACCTAGCCTCGTAGCGGCTAGGCCGTCTGATTACAACAGAAATCCCTTGGATCTGCTCTACAAATTCGAGAGCCTCTATACGCTCTTAGAAATCGAATCCAGTAAGCGCTGGGCCTCCCGCAATATACGCCAACGAACCCACATCAACTTCCACCGAACGCCCCCACATTGACGCCAAAGAACAGCTGACCGAATCCCAGCCAACAGAAGGGCCCTGATTCTTTGGGCGTTGTAAGGCACCGAGAGATATTTTTGGTCACCCGAGACGAGAACACGTGGCTTTAATGTGCTGATTGTCCTTTGGTAGCCCTCGGCTAATTCCTGAAGGACCGACTCATCTAAAACCATTCCAGCAGAATCGGCCTTGGTAGACGCTCTGCTTACTACCACCCCGACCGCCTCAGTCAGATTGGGATCAAGGGGTAGTTGTTGCTGCAAATAGAGTAAGGCGGAAGAATAACGGGCTAATTCAGGGTCAATGCGTCTGGACGGAGTGAGTTGTTTGATGAGCTGTTTTAAGCCAATAGTGAGCCCAGCTAACCCCCCATACACATCAAGAACATCTTCAGCATCAATTTTTAGAGTACTGGCAATTAGAACAGTCATAGCCTCGCGGTCAGCGTCACCAGTTCTAGCAATTTGCTGGATAAGATAAACCGCCTGCGACAGTCCAGCTAAAGCGATTACCTGATTAGTCAGTGTTTTATTCATTTGTGCTCAGCATGATTTTGTTCCAAGACTCAAAAGACTATTGTATTCCCTTCTGTGGTAGGTGCCACTTAAGACGCGTGGACAAAAGATGGGAGCTCCAAAGCGGAAAAGCCACTGGAAATTGATTGACAAATGATAGGAACGACATGATAAATGGTGCTGAACCTTAAACTTTTTCTCAAACAGTCCCCCACCTCTCGGCGAAAGGAGTAATAACCCGATATTCATGCGAAGAAAGTTGCCCCCTTTCATGCTAGAAAGCATTGAGAACATGCGCCAACTCATTCCGGCTAGGGCGTTTGTGCTCCTAAAGCGTCTTCTTAGGTTTATTGGCGTCTTAGGGCTACTGTACCTACTATTTCTCTACTTGATCTTAAGTAGAAATCCTTTTCCAGAACTATCCACATTCCCAACCCCGGGAGATGGAAGCCGTGCCAGAAACATACTTAAAAGCAGCACCGCCCTAAACTCAACTCAAAACCCACGAGAACGTAATCTATCTCTAAGTGCTGATGACATCATGTCAGCCGGAAGCTTCGCACTTCATAAGAAACAATTAAAAGGTGCGGTTTTTTGCGATATTACAGGCGAACGCTTGGTCATCAAGATGAGCATCGTGCACGATACTGTATTTGGCTCGCTCTTCTTCAATAGTCGACTGATCGCTGATAACGGTCATCCAAACGTGATCATAAAGCGGCTTCAGTTCGGTACGCTCAGTATCCCATCCCCCATCAGCGGTTGGGTGGTAGAAGCTTTCCTTCGAATACCTAATATTGCCCGCTTCGGTAAGGTGGGCGAGAAGCTCATTAAGAACATTCAGATTGCTGAAAACCGTCTGGCTTTAACAATTAATTGGGATAAAAACCTTTTGCTCCAATCAAAAGACGCGGTGACAGTCCTCCGGGACAAGGATCGCCTTAGGGTCTACAACGAAAAACTGGCCGAAACACTCGTTGCGAGTGGACAAACACACTACATAAGATTGGGGAGGCTAATCCAACCACTTTTTGATCTAGCCAAAACCCGATCCACAAATGCCTCTAACGCTATCGACGAAAACCGCGCTCTGATTGTTGTTCTAGCCGCCTACGTTAGCGGCAAAGATCTATCCGAGGCGCTAGGGTCTCAGACGAGCCTGATGCGTTTGGGGGTACTGCTCAATAAAAGAATTGATACGGCTCAGCACTTCCTCGGATCGGCCGCCATGGCAATGGCTGGCCAAGGCACTCTTGTTGACATGATTGGTTTAGCAAAGGAACTGCATGATTCTCATGATGGGGGGGGCTTCAGTTTTATTGACTTAGCGGCTGATGAAGCCGGCGCTCAATTCGGTCGTTTGGCTATCAGCACGCCAGAAAAGGCCCAACAACTTCAAAATATTTTAAGACAAGACATCGATGAATCTCGGATTATTCCACCGCTGAAGGACTTACCCGAGAGCATGAACGAAGAAGAGTTTGTCGAGCGGTTTAAAGACGTTGGAAGCCCTGAGTTTGATGAACAAACACAACAAATTCGCGATCGAATCCTTTCACTACCTATCTATCAATAGCAAGAACGTCACACTCAGAAAATACGACCGCCTCTTCCGCAAAAACAAAAACGCCAGTCCCATGCATGGGACTGGCGTCTTCTAGTAAGCTCAGCGCTTTTATTCCGATTGGAAGGAACGATTCGCGTAGGCTGGCAGCCTTGGCATTTCGATCTTTGGAAACTCACCGGTCAAGCCATTTAGGAATGCCGTAATGTCGTTTACCTGTTCCAGCGTAAGCTCTTTATTTAACTGAAGCTTCGCCATTACCCGAACCGCATCCTCAAGTGTCCGAATCGTTCCATTGTGGAAATAGGGCGCTGTAAGTGCCACATTACGAAGGGTTGGCACCTTGAAATAATGCTTATCCGCTTCATTCTTAGTTGCCTCGTAGCGGCCCAAGTCCTTGGTGAAGCCGAATTGATCTTCGATCGGTGCGTACTCAATCATAGGAAACTTCTGATAGAAACCCGTTCCAGCCTGAGCCTGAGGTCCACTGAATGTAGGGCCAGAATGACAACCTACACAACCGACCTCGGCAAACGTGTTCATGCCGCGAACCTGTTGTTCAGTCAGAGCTGTCTTCTCTCCCTTCACAAAGCGATCGTAAGGGCTATTGGGCGTAATGAGGGTCCGCTCATAAGCGGCAATTGCCTTTGCGGCATTGTCAGCCGAAATACTGTCCGCTGTGCCAAACGCTGCAGCGAAAGCCTTGTTGTAGTCTGGAATGAGTTTTAATCTGTCGACAACATCGTCCCAGCTTTTCATACCCATTTCGATAGGGTTCGTAACGGGACCCTTAGCCTGAGCTTCTAAGCTTGGAGCACGTCCGTCCCAGAACTGGACCGCACTAAAGGCTGAGTTCCATACAGTAGGGGCGCTTCGGCCACCGACTTGATTCTTAACACCAATCGAAACGCTGCGATTGTCCTCGCCACCATACATTACGTTATGGCAGGAATTACAAGACAGCACGCCATTAGAGGAAAGACGAACATCATGGAATAACATCTTGCCGAGCTCAACTTTGGCTGGTGTTGTTGGGTTATCAGCCGGCTCTGGCGCTTTGGCTGGAAGTGCCTGCCAATCAACTGCCGAAACCGACAGTGAAGACACTGCTAGAAGGGTGCCTAGCAAATGATTGAACTTGAACATGATCGAAGCCTCCTAGTATTTCTATAATGTCTCTGATGTTTTCATGCGCGGGTCGGAGCGCGCGAGGTCTTCTTATAGTGAATTCATCTCTGAAATGCAAACAAATCACCCCGTGAATAAACCCACCATGACCAACCCAACCGCTGAGTTAAGCTGCAAAGTAAACAATTAACTCTACGACATATCTATATGCCCCTAGTTCCTGAACTCGATAACCGAAGAGACCTCTGTCCAAATCGGTCTTTTAGAAACCTGTGCGGGCAAATCCCTTTGACTCAATGAACCCTATGTACCTGAATATAATAATACAAGTGAATTCATTAGCGGCGACTCATTTGGCAAGCTGAATGCGGCTTGCTACACTCAAAATATCCACTAGTCGTTTGGCTCACTTACAACTACACGGTTTACGATCTACATGACTCAAATGATTCAACCCTTTCAACGATTCTTGCACCTCGGCTTAGTCATGTTGCTTGCCAGCCAAACCCTGATGGGCTGTGCGTCCAACAAGAAAACCAAAACCCCAGCTGAACTTGCTGCGGAAGCTAATCAATCGACATTAGCTAACGAGCCTCAAAGTGCAACTCTGAATGCAAGAGTTCAAGCAATCAGCCGCAAGAACCGAATCCTCACACTTAAATTCCCAGATGAGAAAGTTGCCAAGGTACGCTGCGAAAATAGCGTAACCAATTTTGACCAAATCGGTGTAGGCGATAACGTTTCAGCCGATTTTCTTGATGATGTTGAGGTGTACATTCCCGGCCCGAATGGCAAGCCAATTTGGGATGATGTAAAAGAAATCAAGAAAGCGCCAAAAGGAACGAGGCCAGGTTCTGTTATCCTTAGGCCCTACGAATACACGGGTACGGTTCAAACGATTGACCTGAATTCACGGAGACTTATTCTAAAAGGCATCGATGGAAAAACGATTAGAGTGACCGGTAATGCACAGGTCTCTCGATTTGCAGAAATAAAACCAGGAGATAAATTGGTAGCTCGATTCTTGGATGTAGCCAAGATCAGAGTGTCTCCCCCCGAGGCGGGCTCAACGGCTAATAGACCCGCTCGACGACGGTAGTTTGCTTAATATTCGAATCGAATTAGTTAATGTCCCACATTAGCGAGTGTAAATTGACCTAAGACTTGCCCTCGCCCTGACAAAAGCACTAAATTGCCAGCCGCAATTTCCCATCGCTCGGTAGCATTGAGCATTTTAAGAAACTCAGTTTCTTGTTCGCCTAATCGGCCAGAACAGAATTTTCGTGTGGAAGCTACCTGGGTAAAACGCAAGTAAGCACTCGACGACTGATACGCCCCCACGAATCAATTGCAGCCTGAGTTGCCATGAACTCTATGATTTTTGGCGTCTAAAAAGAAGCTTGCGAGATGGCCCCCGAGATCAGACGAACCGACTGGAGACTTTGGCGTCATCAACCTCCATTCGTTGTTTTCAAGCACCGATGCAGCGTTAACTTGACACCAGAGCAAGAAAAAACCCAAGAAATGACAAACAATCAGCAACTTCTCTTTGGAGGACATTGCTTTAATAACTGCTATTTGTGTACAACGATTTAGATGGGATGTTTATCTTCTTCCATATTGGTTGCGATGAGCCCTGCGAAAGCTCCAAGGAAGCCGTTAATCACAATCCAAAAAGGCATGGTCTCAAGACCGTAAAATCTCGAACCTGCAACAATGGCCCATAACATAGCCAGTAAAGCCGTAAGGATTGTACTAACTGAACCCACAATTCCGCCATGCATAAAGCCATGATGCCCAGCTTTTCTAGCTGCGATAAATCCTGGAACCAAACAGGTAGCCAATCCGAGAACTTGATTAATGGCGTATAGAAGACCTTGATTATCGCTTCCCGCAACTCGTTCACCAACCAAGAGTGGTAGAACAAGAATATGCAGGAGGTATAGCAACAGATAAATAGATATACCCCAAGATAACGCTCGCCCTTCTATAACCATAACCCAAACCTCCAAAATCACTCTATTTCATTGTGTTGAAGCTTAACGATACAAACAACTTGAAAATGAGACTCTCCAGGTAGTCTTTCGTTCAATAGGGTTAATTAGTCATGGTTCGGTCAATTGTCTGATTGGATTTGCTATTCTTCAACATCATGGCTAATGGGTTCATCACTATTCGAACTTTGCGTATATTTTTCTGGGACGAGGCAATTTCTTAATGAGTTCTTTTGTTGCTCGACTGGCACGTATGTGTGCCCGATACCCATGGGTGGTGCTTGGTCTCGCACTCATTGTTTCAGGCCTGTCGATTCTGGCGGCCTCTAAATTACCCGTCCATACTTCGCGCCAGGCTCTCCTCCCCCAAAATACTGAGGTGGCGCAAAGACTCAATCGGTTCTTAGAGAAGTTCGGCTCTGCCTCGGACCTCATGGTGGTTCTTGAAAATGCGCCAAGAAATGATCTGGAAACATTCGCAACCGAACTAGCAATCCGTCTCCGTTCAGAACCTGAAATCGCCCAAGTTACCGAGAGACTCGACCCAGCCTTCTTTCTCGATCATGCCTATCTGATGATGCCTCTGGATCAACTGCATGGATTAGAAGGCCTGATCAAGACAGGAAAAACTAAAGAAACGCCCTCTCTCGACCGACTACTTAATCAAGTAGGCCCTTTATTTGAGGTAAAAGCCTCCGAAGGCATCGTTGACCTCGAATCGACGAAATTGGGGCTTCATGGCCTGAAATCGTTCTTAGGTGAATGGACACGATGGATCAAGGAACCAACTGTTCCCAATAACCTTGATTGGCAACATCTCAGTGCCTCAGTAGGTGCAGAAGCCTTGGGTGGTGGATTCTTTGCCTCACGCAACGGTCAGATGCTCGTTATGTTCGTACACGCCAGAAATCATTCTAGCGATTTTAGCGTTCTTAAACCTTTCAATGAAAAGGTGCGCGACATCAGCCAGCAATTGGCGAATGAATATCAAACTCAAGGAAAGGCCCAGCCTATGATCGGCTTCACAGGCCTACCTGCTATCGAATTTGAGGAATATATCGATATTGAGCGCGACATCAAACTCGTGATTTGGTCAGCTGTTGGGCTTATTGCTGGACTGATCCTAGTCGTTGTAAGAAGTATCCGTTGGGCCATCGCTATTTTTGTGCCCATGGGATTGGGAGCACTTTGGAGTCTCGCCCTAGCCTACCTTACTGTAGGACACCTAACGATCATTACATCAAGCTTCCTTGCCATACTCTTTGGTCTTGGAGCCGACTACGGGATCTTCACCTCATCTCAAATTGCCGAAGAGCGAAAAAAAGGATCGTCACTCAATGAAGCCATCGCTCATGGCATGGGGTCATCTTTTCCCGCGCTCTTGACGGCGGGCGGTGCTTCCCTAATGGTTTTTGGGGCACTCGCCACCGTTGATTTCCCGGGATTTGCAGAACTTGGACTCGTAGCAGCGGGGGGGGTTCTGCTGATCGTGATCAGCACTTGGTTTGTTCAGCCTGCGATCTATTCATTACTGCCACCAAAAATAAGAACACCCATAAAGTCAGCATCGAAAAACCTTGTCAATATGAAGGGATGCTTTCCAAAGAGGCTGGCTATCGGTCTTGTATTCGTATCGGTGGTCACAGCCAGTGCGGGATTATTTCAAGGGATCCATCTGCCATTTGACTATGATGTACTAGCCCTTTTGCCAAAAGATTCCAAGGCAGCTCAATACCAAAGGCGGATGGTTAATGAAACCGACTATCAGTCCGAGGTCGTGATTTTCACAGCAGAAAACATCGAGGATGCCAGAAGAATCACAAAAGAAGCAGGAAACCTGAAATCCATTGCCAAAGTTCAGTCCATCACAAATCTATTCCCACAAGATGCAGAACATCGCTTGACACTGGCTCAGGATTTGGGGAGGACCATTGAAAAAAGTACCCTGAAGCAACAAATTGATACCTTGGATGAAGCTGGTATCAGCACCGGCAATTTCAAACAGATCAAATCTCTATTGCAACAGTCGGTTGATCGCATTGATGAAGACGAGGAAAAAGCATTTTCTTCTGGCCACTCTGATATCGTAAAAGAACTGGATGACATTCGCGCAGAGATAAACATCATTATAGATAGTATCGATTCGAATCCTCGAGAGGCACAACTCAGATCAGAAGCCTTCTATCGCTCACTGCTTGCCGCAACACGTGAAGGACTTAAAATCGTAACCAGTTGGAAAAGCATGAATACCTTAGATCCTATTGATCTTCCGTCTACGGTTCGAGACCGATTCTTCGCTTCAGATGGAACCATAGCGGTATATGCCTTTCCTGCCGAGAGCGTTTACAACCCTAAGAATCTCGACAGGTTAGTTAGCGATGTCTATCAAGTATCACCCAATGCGACGGGCTTCCCCACTACCCACCAAGTATTTTCAAAAGCGGTAGTAGACAGTTTTACTCACGGAACAGTCTTAGCCATTGCCGCAGGGCTTTTATGGCTTTGTCTTGTGCTCAGAAACGTCAAGGGCTTTGTTTTAGCATCACTCCCACTCTTTATAGGCGGTGGTTGGATGCTGGGTCTCATGGCCTTATTCGGACTTCGTTACAACTATGCGAACATCATTGCCTTGCCACTCGTCATCGCGCTGGCTGTTGACTACGGTGTCTGGTACAGCCACCGTTGGCGGGAGCTCGAAGGTTGGTCACCTTTCGCCATCACCATGAATGCCGGAAAAGTCATCGCATTGGCAGCAGGTACCGAATTTGCTGGCTTGGGCGCGATCACTCTGGCAAGCTACAGAGGAGTGAGCTCATTAGGCATTGATATCACCTTAGGCTTGGTGACCTGTCTGATTGCGACACTGGTCGTCGCTCCAGCGATTGGACAAATACTAGAATCCAAATCAAGCCCCTAGTCATTGAGATACGTCCATCAAAACTCGAAAGCTCAACGCTTTTAGGCAGCGACATTGAAGCTTGCAGGCGTTTCCCACGAATTCGAGGATAAAAACCTCTGTCCTGCCCCTTCAATATGCTGCTTGAGCTCCTCTTCAGTCACGCCAAGGATGGCCGCAATCGATTCCAGCGTCCAAGCTGGGCAACCGCTACGAACCGAAAACTGATCCGCGGGAGGAAGATAGCCGCGGTTGATCAAATTTAAGGCTTCTTGTGTATTGGGTGAAATGGGCCTCGACTCTAAATCTTTGCGTATATCCATACTTCTTTTTCTGCAACCACAACTCGTCGATGTACCATTTCTAAGGGTTATGGCGGAAACCATTCGCTCATTACCGCATGCGCACTGGCAAGAGTATCGGTAGTCCGTACCTATCCGCTGAAGCTCGCCGACAACACGCCAATGGCCAATTTGTTGGCCTAATTCAATTTTTTGTATTGTTTTTTTCAAGTGAGGATTCCCCTAGCTATTCATGATGAATACGAATTCTGGATCAACATAGTTAGATCCAGAATACAGTCACCATAGTTTTAGCAAAAATAGGGCCAGGAAGAATCCACGGCACCCCCCCTAATCAATTAGCATAACGATCAATACGTTACTTGCATTTCCAACCGATCAACCCGATGGGCCAAGGGTAGGATCAAGAACAACCCAGTCAAATCACGCAATTCCAAGGGAAATGACACAGAAAATTCATCTAGGAAGCGTAATCTAAGCAACCAGAACAACTCAGGCGCAACATACTGCATTGGCACGATGTCTGCAGAACAAAATTGGGTGAAGTATCGTTGTAACCTACCTTCACCCAAACAGCCTGACGTGACGATTTCAGAACGATTGAAACTATCGATGCGAACACATTGGCCTCACTTTTTTAGGGCAACGCGACGCAATCTGGTGCCACTCGTTGAACTTTTTAGTTTCGGAGGTTTAAGCATGATTAGCACAGCCCAAATGACACACTTACACTCGGATGCGTTTGAGGAATTGATCGCCTTCTGCAGAAACATCACATCTCCCGTTACAGATCATGATCTCAGCGCTTTCGTAGCTATCTACCAGTGTCTCAAGCCGAAACTTTCCCCCGAAGAGGAAAAGGAAGCAGAAGGATTAATCGAGAGACTCTCTCCCCATCATTGATGAGTACCCACTATGTGCCGAATCGCCATACAAGTTCAAGATGTCGCCGGGAACTGGTTAACCTTGGAATTCATCAATGCCAAAACCCGGCAATCTATTCAAAATGCCGTTCATCATGCGAAGCGCATGAGGCCCAATAAGACAATACGAGCGGTTGATCCTCAAAACGGGCTTGAGCTTTTCCAGGCTGCTATTGGGAACATACACGTTCCGCTTCAGCCATAAGGGGTATTCTTAAGTCCGCTCTTGCTCGATCCCTAATTCACTTTAGGGATCGTTGAGCACACTCACCTGCAAGAAATTCAGGTTTGTGATTTAATCACTTCAAATGTATATGATCTGATTAAGCACTCGGTGCCTTCGACCACCCGACTAAATATCGGTTACACATCTTTCCCTATACCGTGAATCAAAAAGCTTTTCTTGAAGTCTTCGTGGCCATTAGCTGCGTTATCATTACTTTATCCCCCGCACATTCCGCAGCAGAACCCGCGCCTGTTGTAGTTTGCTATCCCGGAGGTCCCATCAATGACTCAGAAGCCAATAATGGGATGGCTGCCATGCTCAGAGTCCTTGAACACTTGGGTCAATGGCCTGACCAGACCTTTAGTAGTTTTTTTACATCAAATGCGGATGAATGCCGAAACCTTCTGAGCACCAAGAAACCTGCCTTTGCGATCACTTCGCTTGGCCTTTTTCTAGAGGAACGCCCAGAACATAATCTTTTACCGATTGTCCAGCCACAAATGCGCGGCACGACTACTGAGACCTACCGCCTAATCGTCAAGAAAGGTAAATTCCAGAATTTGGATCAACTCAAAGGCAAACTGGTAGGAGGCACGGTATTTGAAGAACCGGACTTCATCAAGCGAATCGTTTTTAGAAATCATCTGGATCCCGCCAACTACTTCCAGCTCAAACCATCTAGACAAGCCATTCGTGCGCTCAGAGCGCTAGACAAAGATGAACTTGATGCGGTTCTGCTTAATGGTCAACAGTTTTCTGCGCTTGGATCCTTGCAACTTGGTTCACCCCTGGAGGCGATCTTCACCTCTGAGGCCATCCCTTTAATGGGCCTCGTTGCTAACGAAAAAAGCAGTACAGCAGCTGAGCGTAGTCGTTTTGCTAACGCCCTCAGCTCGATGTGCTCAGATCCGGAAGGCAAAAAGCTTTGTGATCTTTTTGGTGTTGAATCGTTCAAGCCGACGACTATTACAGTCTTTTCACCCATGATCAGCCTCTGGAACCAGGGCAAGTAAGTTTTGACTAAAGAAATACCTATACTCATCATTTGCCTAGGGTTCTTGTTGCAAGGCTGCACGCGTATTTCCACTCAAAATGTAGCCCTTTCCAATCTTTCAGACTGTCCGAAGGAGTCTGAGACGGAACTACTCAGTCATCCGCTCCAATATAATGCAACCACACCCACTCACAGATTGGAGTGCGTGCTTAATTTCCTTAGAAATACGTCCGACAAGACACTGATAGCGTCATCACTGGCTAGCCAGGTAGCTCTGCATTTGGCCGAAAGAACACAGGAGCGTCCAAGACAAGAGGCTTTAGCCATGGAAGGGGTGGGTTTTGCTGAAAAGGCTATTGCCTCTGGAGGGGCCAACGACGGTGGGGTCCATTACTATCTGGCTGCTAACTTAGGTCTTGCAGTAAGAGACCATGTCACTCAAGCAGCCGAAAACCTCTCTAGGCTTGAAAAAGAAATGCAACTGGCCTTAAAGCTCAACCCAGACATAGACTCCGGCGGTCCATTACGCTTACTAGGCACCCTTTACTTCAAGGCGCCACCGTGGCCGACTGGAATAGGCGATGGTGACAAAGCCCTTGATCTCTTGAAAAAGGCCGTTGAACAGCATCCAGAACACCCGCTGAATCATCTTTTCTACGCCCAAGCACTATTAGAAGTGGACGAACAAACGAGCCAGGCCAGGACTCAATTGGCCAAAGGTCTCGAAAAGTTGGCGTCGGGTCAATGGGGGTACAACAAAACACCCTGGCAACATGAGTTTGCTGAACTTGCAAAAGAATTGGGCGAATAGGCTGTCAAGCCTTTAGCATAACGAGCTGACAGATCGAAGGAAATGGACAGGACAAAACCAGCATCTAAAATAGAAAAAGCCACCCAAGAGGCTGTAGATCACCTGTTATCACTTCAAAAGCCAGAAGGTGATTGGGAAGGGGAGATGGTTTGGTGCACCATGATTCTTGCTCAAGCCGTCTTGGTACGTCACATTGTTGGAAAACCATACAGCCCTGAGGACTCCTCCAAGATCATCAAGCACTTTTCTGTTACTCAGGCAGAAAACGGTACATGGGGCATGCACCCTGAATCACAGGGCTACGTCTTTTTTACCGCCTTGGCTTATGTCGCCTTAAGACTCCTTGGAGTTCAACCTGAAGATCGGATGCTAACGCGTGCACGCAATTGGTTACACCAGCAGCCTGTCGGCGTTAAAGGCATACCGACCTGGGGTAAGTTCTGGCTCGCTTTAGTGGGCCTCTACGAGTACCCGGGATTAAACTCGATTCCACCCGAATTATTCCTTCTACCGAGTTGGCTTCCCTTCCATCCGCAACGATTTTACTGCCACACACGTCTTATATACCTAGGAATTGCTTTTATATCAGGCCATCGTTTTCGGTTCGAATTACCGGATGATCTTCGAACCTCTTTGCGTCAAGAACTCTATAACGAACCTTACGACCAGATAGATTTTGAATCCCTAAGACATACGCTTGCCCCTGGCGATGTCTATGTGCCAATTAGCCCTATTCTTAAGTTGATCTATGATGGCCTAGCGTTATTCGAACGCATACATCCTAAAAAACTTCGAGCTAAGGCCCTAAAAGTTTGTCTCGATCGGATTGTTTACGAGCAGAAAACCACTCGTTATCAGGGAATATCCCCTGTTAATGGTCTTTTGAATACACTCTCTCTATTTATTGACAACCCTGAACATCCAGAACTTGAAGCCAGTATCAAGGGCGTTGAAGCCTGGCGATGGGAGGATGATCAAGAAGGGCTTAGATATGTTGGAGCTCGATCAAATACTTGGGACACGGGGTTTGTCCTCCAGGCGCTTCTTGAACTCAGAACCCCAAACAAAACCACCCTTTCCGCTATTGAACGTGCCCATGAATTCCTGAAACAGGCACAAATGACAGAAGAACTGCCTGATTATGAAAGGTATTGGAGAGATCCGGCCCTGGGTGGTTGGTGTTTTTCTAACGGGGAACACAGATGGCCCGTTAGCGATTGCACGGCAGAAGCATTGAGCGGCCTACTTATGGCCTATGAACACCCCGCTTATGAGGGAAAAGCCCGTCTTGCAGACGTAAACCTGCTTCAGGCAGCCAAGTTCATCATTAGCCGACAGAACAAAGACGGTGGCTTTGGAACTTATGAGAAAAGAAGGGCAGGCAGATTGCTTGAGTTCATAAATCCTTCAGAAATGTTTGGCCAATGCATGACTGAACTTTCTTATGTTGAATGCACCGCGTCCTCATTGGCCGCTCTGTGTCACTTTAGAAAGCAATTCCCTGATTTATCCGATCGAGCGATCGATCAATCAATAGAGAAGGCCGTTCATCTGCTCCGAAAAAAACAATTACCCGATGGTTCTTATCAGGGTTTTTGGGGGATCAATTACACCTATGCCACATTTCATGTAGCCAAAGCCTTTCGTATGACCGGCATGACCCAGGATGACGAAGTGCTCACCCGTGCCGCGCGATGGCTAAAGTCGAAGCAGAGGGAGGATGGTGGTTGGTCAGAGCACTACACAAGCTGCCTCGAGGAACGTTACATAGAACATCCAGAGACCCAAGCCGTCATGACAAGTTGGGCCGTACTCGCTCTGCTCGAAATACTCCCTCCAGAGGATGTGGCAATTACGCAAGGAATACAGTGGCTTTTAAACCACCAACAAGCCGATGGCGGCTGGAAAAACCAAGCCGTAAATGGCGTTTTCTTTGGCGCTGCGATGTTGGATTACCGGCTTTATCATACCTACTTTCCAGTATGGGCATTGACAAGGTATACTGTTGCCAAAGGAGAGACATAGCTGTTGCTAACTGAACACAACAACCATAAAAAATACATGGTATCTAGGGCTTGGATGCCCTGCCTGGGTTCTCAAACAGGCAATGCAATCAGGAGACTCTCTAACCTTAAGGATTTAGTCGATACAAGACTAAACTCTCAAAGCTAAATATTACGAGATGGGTAAGCAAAACTTGACAATGCAAGTAAATGCGATGAACCAGATTGATGTCGACGTGCTGATTGCGGGCGGTGGCGTAACCGGATCCACCGCAGCAGCAGCACTTTCCTCACTGGGCCTTAAGATTCTTATTATAGAACCTAAAGCCCACAACGGCAGAAGACTGGCGGGTGAACTCATTCACCCGCCAGGCATCGACGGACTGCGTCAACTTGGGCTTCTTGAAAACGGAAGTGATATTGGATCGGAAATTAAAGGCTTTGCCATTTTTCCATTCGATCCAGAGCAAGCACATGTTGAATCCCTGACACTCCCATACAGTGAAGTTGAAGGGCTAGATCATGGTGGCATGGCAATCGAACACCAAACGCTCAAAGATCATTTACTCGAAAAAGTCAAAGCACTTTCCGACGTTGAGGTCTGGATGGGAGCGCGCGTATCAAGTATTGAAGAAGTTGATGCGGACAAAACTTATGCAGCCATCGTCACGAATGGTGACCAAGATACTCGAGTTAACGCAAGACTCATCATCGGAGCAGATGGCGCGATGTCTCAAGTCAGAAAGCTGACTGGGATCCCGCACGAAACTCACCGTTACTCGGGAATGCTCGGCCTCGAAGTTGATGACAGAAACCTACCTAATCCGGGGTATGGCAATATTTTCCAAAACCCGGTTGGCATCTCTTACGCATACAGCGTCACTAAAGGTCGCGCACGCGTCATGTTCGAAGTTCTCCGTGGCGATGACACGAAAGATTCAATACACGAACATTTGAAGTTTTTCCCTGCTGCTTTTAGAGCAGACATTGAAAAAGTTCTTAATGAAGAGAAGCCTCTGGCTGCTGCCAATTACCGTATCGTGCCGCAAACCAGCGTAAAAGCAAACATAGCTCTCTTGGGTGATGCACGCGGTTGCTGCCATCCACTCACGGCTTCAGGCATCACAACCGGTGTAAAAGACGCTTTAACGCTGAGAGATCTTCTCATCGAGCACTCTTTCAATGTACCCGTTGCACTCCGCCACTATTCCGTTCTATGTGGCAGAGTTCAGTTGACCAGAAGAACACTCTCTGAAGAGCTGCGTGAAGCGTTCCTATCGCATACAGCGGAAGCTAAACTATTGAATGAATGTATTTTCGCTTATTGGAGAACCAATCCAAAGGGCCGAGCGCACTCTTTGGCTCTGCTCTCCACCCAAGATAGCAGCATCCTCTCTATGGGCGCTCAGTTCATTTTCGTGGTCATGCAGGCCTTCAAAATGATTCCAAATCAGATACGGCAAAAGACACTTATGTCATGGATTTTCGCCATGACTAAACTGGCACAGAAAAGCCTAATCATTCCTCAAACGGCTGTAGCTCACTGGTTTAAGGAACAAAGTCTCTTCGCGAAATAAAAAACCCATTTTGAATTAAAAACCCCATAGCCAAAAACCATGGGGTTTTTTTATTTGGGCGCCTTTACTGTGATGGCATGAGTTGGGCAGTATTTCTCGGCTGCCCTAGCCTTCTCTATCAACTCAATATGCGGTGTGTCGGTGAGGATAGTCAGAACACCCTCATCATCTACCTTAAAGATCTCAGGAGCCTCAGCCATACAAGTGGCATGCCCCTTACAAAGGTCCATGTCTACATGAACCCTAAAGTAACTCTGCGCAACAGATTCTTCAGTGAGCACAACACTGTCTTCCACATTAGGCACCACCGTTTCGGTCAAATAGTTCCTTTTACGATAACGAATACGACAAGGTGAAGATGGCTCAACCACCATCTTGGTGTAATCATCTCGATAACTCTGATCCGCATCGACTAATTCAAACTCATATCGTCGTAATAAAACACAGAAGATAGCTTTGATTTGGAAAAGGGCAAACGCATTGCCTGAGCATTTATGCCTGCCGCCACCAAACGCTTGCCACCCATACAGATTCTTATCTTCGTTGCGTTCCGCCGTATAGCGATCAGGGTCGAATGTCTCTGGATCAGGAAAGATCTCTTCAATTCGATGCGTGACCGCAGGCGCAGCACAAACAAACTTCCCGGCCTTGATAAGATGCCCTTCAATTTCGAAATCCTTGAGGACTTTACGCATCAAAATAATCAAAGGAGGATGCAAACGAAGCACTTCTTTCAAAACATTTTCCAACTTAGGAATCTGCCTTAAAGACTCAAAAGTAACAGCCCCATCAGGACCAAACAACTGATCAAGCTCTTCTAGAACTAATTGCATCTGCTGCGGATGTCTCAACAACTCAATCAGGACCCAGGCCGTGGTACCGGAACTTGTGTGATGGCCCGCGAAGATCGTGGCCACTAACATCCCCGTGATTTCATGAGGTGTTAACTTGGTTCCATCCTCATACTCTGCATCAATGAGCGTCTGAAAGACATTGGGGCTATTTGAACGCTCCTTAGCTCTTCTCGCCATGATGTCAGTCACTAAGGACTGTAATCGCACACGCGCCTTGTCACGTCGTCGAAATACGGGCAAGGGTAGATTCGGAAAAACGTAAGCAATGGGTTTGATGCCTTGCTCAAGATCATGATAAATCTCAGCAAACTCTTTATTAAGCTCATGGCGGAACTCAGGCCCCAAAAGACAATGACTCGATGTGTATATCGTTAATTCCTTGGTAAATTCCAAAAGATCCAACTCACCTTCATCACCCCAAGCTGAAATAAGACCCTCAACCTCTTCCACAATGATGTCAGAGTAAGTCCTCATGGGTTTGTCGCGCAAAGCCGGCATCAGCATTTGCAACTGTTGGTTTTTCCGCTTAATAGGCGCATCGAAAACCACACCCGCCCCAAAAATAGGCGTCATGATTTTGTAAGCCGCCCCTTGATCAAGCTCTTCATCAGGTGCTCGATAAAACGCTTCACTGGCTTTGATGCCCGTCAAGAGAACCATACTCTGATGAAACATTTTGAATTCAGCTACATCTCCATATTTGGCTCTAAGACGCATCATAAAATCGTGCGGATTCTTACCAAAATCTAAAATGTGTCCAACGAAAGGATAGGCTCCCGGCAATCTCGGTGGCTCCTTGATGGAAGATGGAGAGGTGTTTTTATCTTGATCCATGTCGATATTTCTATAAGGCCAGCTTGATGTGATAACAAGGATGAACATCACCCTTGAAGCTCCGATCTCTAGTGATGATAACCCATCCCATCTTCACTCTGCACTCAAAGCGGCCAAACCTGGGATAGGCCTCATTGGTCTCGCTGGTGTAATATCCAAATATATTCACTGCACTAAAAAGATCAGGAAAAAGTATGCCCTCATATCCTCGTGAAGAACTCGAAGCCATGGTTGAACAGTGGCTCAAAGCCAATCAGGACTCTGAAAAAGCGGGGGATTGGGTGAAAAGTCTTGGTCAAATGTACACAGAAGATGCTGAGTACAGCTGGAATATGGGGCCTAACCGAGAGTTCATCGCCAAAGGCCGTAAAGAGATAGAAAACTGGGCACTAGGCGCTCACATGGAGGGCTTTGAAAAGTGGCGTTATCCCTATTACAAAATAATCATTGATGAAAAACAAGGCGAAGTCATTGGAATATGGCGTCAAGTAGCGCCCGTCAAACGGGATGATGGCAGCGAATATGAAGTGTCTGGTCTCGGTGGTTCTTGGTTCAGATACGGCGGTAACAATCAATGGGCATGGCAAAAAGATTTCTTTGACCTCGGAAATGTCAAAGCACTCTTCTTTGAGTTAGCTGCCGACGGCAAGTTAGAGGCACCCGTGAAGCTCAAATTGAGTCGCCTAGCTAAAGGGCTGTCTCTACCTGGAGTCTACCCCATTAACAAGGATCCAGGCCTATGGAGAAAACTGCAAGGTCTTCTAGCGATGATCCGAATCGTGATCCTTGGACGATAACTGAAAAGTAACGTGAAACCATTCGAAACCCGGAACCCAAGTGAATGAACACGGTCTTAAGCTACAACGCTTCGGCAAAAATCCGAAGGGTTATAGCCACTTAACAAGATGATTGGAGAATTAAAATGATCAAGAAGCCGTTACTCGCAATAGCATCAGGCGTTATCTTTGTAGTTCTTTGCCTTGGACAATCTGCGGTTGCTGCAGAGAACCATAAGGAGGAAGCCACAAAGCACGCCCTAGCCGCGGCAGAGAGTGGTTCAAAAGGAGATGCGAATGGAGCGGCCGAGCATGCCAAGGCTGCTAAAACCCACGCTGAGGCAGCCGAGCAGGAGAAACCCAATGCTCATTTAGAAGCAGGCATTAAAAACCTTAACGAGTGCATCGAACACGCCAAGATGGGGCATGCACAAATAGCTGGGGAGTCAGCTGAAGCGGCGGCCACTCACCTTAAGGCTGCAGAAAAAGCCATGTAACGCTTTTTGGTAGCTGTGCGCTTCTGTCACCCCTATGACAGAAAGAATCGGGTTAGCTCATCAGGCCTAAATTCGTCAATACAAAAGAAAGGCGAACGGCCTGATGAGGCCCTACACAAAGATTCAATCTCAAGACGCCTTGATTCGTAGCCATTCTTTATAAGACGCTTAAGACTCTGCCTCATCCATAACCGTTTTTCCTGGCCCGTTTCGGGATCTTTGATAACCACAAGACCCGATGAGGGGAGCCTTTCAAATTCAGCTTGGTCCCATAAGACGACGGGGACCACATCATGCCCAGATAAACTGTCCAGAACACTATGGGCAAAGTCCAAAGGAAAATGAAAATCTGAAACAAGAAAAACAAGAGATTTCTTCCGCCCAATAAGCTCATAGGCGTTTCTGAGTGCAGATACACCTCGCCCATTGAGTACTGAACTCAAAAGGGTATCCCTAAACCGCCCCATCTCGCCCCTATGAAACTTAAGGGGTAAGTGAAGATCACTACGAATCACATCATCACAACCTATAAATCCAAACGGATCACCCTGACGAAAGGATGACCAGGCCACCCCAGCCGCAACGTCAGCCAAGATCTTCTGTTTGGATTGATTGCCCTTGAAGCACATCGAAGCGGATAGGTCTGCCACCACCCAAACGGGTACGCTACTTTTTTGCCTGAAGTTTCGAACACTTAACTGACGAAAAGGATCACGAATGCTAGCCCTTACATCGATATCCCTTGGACTTGGATTAGAAAGAAATGGTGTATGCCCCACAAACTCGAAACCCTCTCCCCTGTGGCGGCTTGGATGCCCCCCAGGAAGAGCACTGGCCGTCCGCCAGGGAATTGTGTAAACGAATTCTTCCATTTACGGCGCCGTAACCTTCGAAAGAATACTGGATAATAACTCAGGGATAATACTGTCACGGCGAAGCTCGTATACAGGCTGCAAGAACACTCTGTGCCCTACAGTTTCACGGAACACGGCATGCAGATCCTCAGGAATCAAATGATCTCTGCCCTCAATCCAAGCGTTCACTCGCGCAGCGCGCATAACCATGCTCATCCCTCTAGGACTAGCTCCGGCCATGATTAAACGCGACATATCGGTATCACTGAGTCGAACACCATACTTTTCTGGATTGCGCGTAGCCTCCCACAGATCTAAGGCATAAGCTCTAAGTGTTTCAGTCGCGGTTACTTGACTTTGTATGACTGGGGCTATTTCAGGAATCTCTCGATAAGGCAGCGTACCCGGACGAATGGCATCAATTAACCGATCGACATCATGAAAACGTGGGTCAAACATTAACTGCTCAAGAAGTACTGAATCCCGGGGCGCTGCTATGTGAAGTTCCATCAGAAACCGATCACGGGCAGCCGAGGGGATTTCAAACGTTTCTTCACGCTCAACCCTATTGCGGTCAGCGAAGATTTGTAAGTACGGAAAGTAATGCTCACGATTGAATGCGGTCAGACTTCTTTCAGCCATGACTCTAAGTAACAAGGAATGAACCTGGGGACGCGCCCGATTGACCTCATTAAAGAAGAAAACAGAAAGCATTTCCCCATGCTTAAGAATAGGACCTGGATCTACCTGCGGAAGGCCCTGATCATTAATATAGGTATGATATACGAGATCATTTGGCATCAAATCAATCGTGCCTTCTATGCGCTCGTAAGCGCCTCCAAGTCCCCTAGCAACCGCTTTTAACAGAGTTGTTTTTCCAACACCCACATCGCCCTCGAGCATGACATGCCCGCGTGACAGAATCGCCAGAGTGATCTTTCGGACTGCGTCATCCATTCCGACCACTACCGTCTGAACTTCCCGCTCGAAAGACAGCGCCCTATCTCGCCATTCGTTCAACAGATTCGCTTTTTCAAAATCACTCATACCGAAGTTCCACCTGTTAAAAAGCAAAAACCCCGCTTAGCGGGGTTTCTACAAACTCTAACGTCACGGGTCTCTAACCCGATCAAAAGGTAATTAGGCACCCTTTCCGGATGTTTGCTCAATCAGTGCATCACAACGCTTAATTTGGCTATGTCCGAACGCCACCAACTGGCGGCCGATATCCACAATCAACTCACAAAGTTCAGGCATTTTCGAAATAGCGAGGCCAACGTAACCTAAAGCACAGATACCAATGGTGGCCGCCATCAGTGTCGGCAGACCGAATGCACTGAAAAGACGAGTGATCTGAAAAAGAAGATCCAGTGGAAGCAACAACAGAATGCCTGCATACATCAGCGCGGCAAAGGTGAAGAACACAAAGGTAATGAACTTGAAAATCTTCACCACTGTCTGATCGAGTTTCATAATTTTTATTTCCTGCCTCTTAAAGCACTACAACTAAAACTGCTGGAGCAAACCAATACTCCAAACGGTTGAGATCTACAGCACAACCCTAATCGTCCGTGAAGCCCAACCTCAAAGGAGGCATTCTAACATAATAGCCTCGCATCGCACCCCACTTGGCCATGCCTTTATGGCAGCCTTTTGCCCAAATAGCCCTTATACAAGGCGTTATAGACCGATAAGAACCGCCTCTGCACGAGCACGTGATCGGTTTCCTTGATTCCAACCTCTGGGCATGACAGAATTCCCTAGCGTTTTACTCATAGAATCAATCATGACCATGGAAATTCTACTCTCCAATCCCAGAGGCTTTTGCGCAGGCGTTGACCGAGCCATAGAAATTGTCGACCGCGCGATTGAAGTTTTTGGCGCCCCCATCTACGTTCGTCACGAAGTTGTTCATAACCGCTATGTCGTTGAAGGACTCCGAGAACGGGGTGCTGTCTTCGTTGAAGAACTTTCCGAAGTACCCGAGAACTCCACGGTCATTTTCAGTGCCCATGGAGTGTCTAAAGCTATCCAAGAAGAAGCGAAACTTCGAGGTCTTCAAGTATTTGATGCTACCTGCCCCTTGGTAACCAAGGTACATATCGAAGTACACCATCACGCTAATCAGGGTCGTGAGATTGTTTTCATAGGTCACGCAGGTCACCCAGAGGTTGAAGGAACGATGGGCCAATACGACAACATCAACGGTGGCATCTACTTAGTGGAGTCCCCGGAAGACGTATTGGCGCTCGAAGTCAAGAACCCTAACAATCTGGCCTACGTCACGCAAACAACTTTATCCATCGACGACACCCAGGCCGTTGTAAACGGGCTCAAGTCTCGATTCCCTGATATCTGTGGCCCAAAGAAAGATGACATTTGTTACGCCACACAAAATCGTCAGGATGCGGTCAAAAAACTGGCCGATAAATGCGACGTGATTCTTGTTGTAGGATCACCTAACAGCTCAAACTCAAACCGACTCCGTGAGATCGCTGAGAAGCTTGGCTGCGCCTCCTATTTGATTGACGATGCAAAACACGTCAAACGCGAATGGGTTGATGCGGCAAAATGCGTTGGCATCACCGCCGGCGCGTCTGCTCCAGAAGTACTGGTCAGCGAAGTCATCTCAAAACTCAAAGAATGGGGTGCAACCACCGCTGTTGAATATGCGGGGATCGAGGAAAAAGTTGTATTCTCCTTACCCAAAGAACTGCGTAAATCCGCATAGTTTCAATTCAGGTTTATCAGAAAGAGTGAGCGCTCCATCGAGCGCTCCACTCTCCTTATGAATTCTACCAAGCCGTTATCATTTAATCGTCTCGCCTTGAATGGTCTATGGACCAATAATCAAGCATTGGTTGCACTCTTAGGTCTATGCCCGCTTTTGGCCGTCAGCAACTCCATCGTCAATAGTCTAACCCTAGGCCTTCTAACAACCTTAGCGCTCACTCTTTCTAACGGTTGCATATCACTGTTCCGCAAGATCATTCCACATGATGTTCGGCTACCTATTTTTGTTCTTGTGATTGCCTGCATTGTGACCGTGCTTGACCTCCTGATGAACGCATGGCTTTATTCTCTCTACAAAATATTGGGCATCTTCATACCTCTGATCGTAACTAACTGCGCCATCATCGGCCGAGCTGAAGCATTTGCATCAAAAAATCAGTTGAAAGCCGCTCTCCTGGATGGATTCTTCATGGGTATAGGATTTACCATGGCGATTGTCGCCCTAGGTGCCGTTCGAGAAGCCATAGGCACCGGACATTTGCTACAGGGGGCTGACATGCTCTTTGGTCCGACAGCGAAATCTTGGGCGTTCGAAGTGTTCCCAAACTATCAGGGATTTTTGCTCGCTATTCTTCCCCCGGGCGCTTTCATGGGCCTTGGGTTTTTGATCGTGCTGAAAAACCTGATTGAGGAGAGAAAAAAGACGAACACACGACCCGTTGTGCTTACAAAACGCTCATGAAGAGAGAGCAACGTCTAGCGCTCTTCGAGCAACTCGCGCACTTCATTCCTAATCCAAGAACCGAACTCGAGTACAACTCTCCTTTCGAACTGCTGGTGGCCGTTGTTTTATCGGCTCAAGCAACCGATAAGGGCGTCAACAAAGCCACAAGGCGACTTTTTCCTGTAGCCAACACACCGGAATCGATTCTGGCATTGGGTGAAGAAGGACTCAAAAACTATATCAATACAATTGGACTTTACAACAGTAAGGCCAAACATATCCTAGGACTCTGCAGACAATTGATCGAGCGTCACGCAGGCCATGTACCCTCTTCTCGGGAGGACCTTGAATCATTGCCAGGCGTGGGGCGAAAAACAGCGAACGTCATCTTAAATACCGCCTTTGATCAACCGACCATCGCTGTTGACACCCATATTTTTAGAGTCGCAAACCGAACGGCACTCGGTCCCGGAAAAACCGTACTCGCGGTTGAAAAGAAGCTCTTGAAGAATGTACCGAAAGCCTTTCTGAAGGATGCGCATCATCTCCTCATCCTACTGGGCCGTTATACCTGCACGGCCAGAAGCCCGAAATGCCCCTTTTGCCCAATAAATCACCTCTGCGAGTACAAGCAAAAAACCCGATAGAACAAAAACAAATCTAGGAAACCTTAGAAAAGGAACACGCCAATCTATTGACGTACTCACGGTTTCAGGGTGTAATAGACGGCTTAGCAGTTTTGCTGGCCAAGTAGCTCAGTTGGTAGAGCAGGGGATTGAAAATCCCCGTGTCGGCGGTTCGATTCCGTCCTTGGCCACCAGCTATTCAGGGCTTACCCCAATCTTAAGGGTAAGCCCTTTTTATTGGCGAAGGACACTGGCTCAAGACCCTGATAAACCCAGACCTGAGCCCACCCCAAGAATTAGCTGTTTTGGAATTGTCCGACTCCATGTAAAATGTCGGGCCACTGGAACTGCAGAAACAGACGTGACTTGCTGTTGGCCATATTCTTTCCAAGGCCTGCAGATATCTCATCATAAGTAAGCAAGACAATAATGGCCCAATTTAAGGCCAAGACGAACAGACCCAATTGCCCGGAAGGCCTACTTTAAGCCCTTAGCACACAGGACCTTTTAACATGACTTTTGTTATCACAGAGAACTGCATTAAGTGCAAATTTACCGACTGCGTAGATGTTTGCCCTGTGGATTGTTTTCATGAAGGACCCAATTTCCTCGTTATCGATCCAGACGAATGCATAGACTGTACTTTATGCGAGCCCGAGTGCCCTGCCAATGCGATCTTCTCTGAAGACGAAGTACCGGATAATCAACAACACTTCATTCAATTGAATGCCGAGCTTTCCAAGACATGGCCTTCAATCAGCGAAGTCAAAGCCGCCTCCGCTGATGCGGATGAATGGAATGGCAAATCAGGAAAACTCGAGCTTCTTGAAAGATAACACCCGATCTTTGAGGGGGGCGATGACATCCCCCCCTTGTCCTTCCTAGCTTCTTAGACCACAAGCACTCCAAACAGATACACCCACCCAGGTGTCTGTTGGTGCTTAAACATACGCGCATTCTTCTCGAGGCTTAAGGCCTACTTCATCTCTAATCGAGAAGGCAATAACACTTAACCTGTGATATAACTTATTTTCATTACAATACAGAAAGTGAGCACGGTTTAGTTATCATGAAACTCCAACAATTGCGTTACATCTGGGAAGTCGCTCAACATGAACTCAATGTATCGGCTACAGCAGATAGCCTTTACACCTCACAACCGGGTATCAGCAAGCAGATTAGACTGCTGGAGAATGAGCTTGGCATTGAAATCTTTAGCCGAAACGGTAAACACTTCACAGCTCTGACTCCTGGTGGCGAACACATCGTCGCTGTAGCGGGCGATATCCTGGCGCGCGTTCGTGACATCAAACAAATTGCCGAAGAAAGCCTTGATAAACAGGTGGGCACACTAGCGATAGCTACCACACACACACAAGCCCGATACGCTCTTCCATCCGTTATACGTGAATTTAGGCAGCGCTATCCCCACATCAAGCTGACCATCAACCAAGGAACGCCTGCGCAAATTGCAGAACAGGCCTCGCGAGGCATCGTAGATATGGCCATCGCAACCGAGGGCACGGACTTATTTGAGAACCTTGTTACACTGCCCTGCTACCAATGGAATCGAAGCGTCGTCGTACCGAAAGACCACCCACTCGCATCCATAGAGAAGTTAAGCCTTGAAGAATTGGCTAAACACCCATTGATCACTTATACATTTGGATTTACAGGGCGATCTCAATTGGATGCCGCTTTTGAACGGGCAGGCCTCCATCCACAACTCGCCCTAACTGCGGTAGATGCAGATGTTATCAAGACTTACGTAAGGCTCGGGCTTGGGGTTGGGATCGTTGCACACATGGCTTACGACCCACAGACAGACAGCGACTTGACTGCTTTAGAGGCGAGCCATCTCTTTTCAGCCAGTACGACCAAAATCGTACTTAGAAGAGACATGTTCCTTAGAACTTTCATCTATGACTTCATAGCACTCTTCGCGCCACATCTAGACCAAGGCATTATCGACCAGGCCATGCATGTCCGAGACAGGAAAGAATGGGATGCTCTGTTCGGAACCATCAAATTACCCGTACATTAAGCATCCACAATAGGGCAGCTACTTAAGATTGCCGGCGTGAAGTCCGCACTCTTTCTTGGCGGCATCTTCCCACCACCATCGCCCTTCACGCTCATGCTGGTTGGGCAAAACAGGTCTCGTGCACGGTTCGCAACCTATGCTAACGAATCCCTTACGATGAAGCTCATTGAACGGGACGTCGTACGCCTCTATGTAATCCCATACTTGAGCCAATGACCAACCAGCTAAAGGATTGAACTTGATCAGCGTGTGCATGGAGGTAGAAAAAGCCGTATCTAGCTCAACCTCTAAAAGGTCTGTTCTTGTGGGATTCTGATCGCGACGCTGCCCAGTTATCCAAGCATCGAGGGTCGCAAGTTTTCGTTTCAAGGGTTCGACTTTTCGAAGCGAACAGCACTCAGTGTGGCCATCTTCAAAAAAACTAAACAGACCTTTGTCCCGGGTGAATTGCTCGAGCGCAGTATGCTCAGGATACAAGACCTCTAACTCAACAGGATAATGTTGCCTTACCTTTTCAATGAGTTGATACGTTTCAGGATGAAGACGCCCGGTATCCAGCGTGAACACACGGCATCCTGGCTTTAACTGGGCAACCATATCCACAAGAACCACATCTTCAGCACCGCTAAACGAAACTGCAATTGAGTCAAAATGAGAGAGCGCAGCTTTCAGGATAATGCGTGGGCTCTTGCCCTTAAGCTCTTCCGTTAAAACCTCTAGATTGAACGTTGCTGTAGTCATCGAATTTCCTTGATTTGATTCAGCACTCAAGTTTGTTATGTTTAGAGTCCATGCAAGTCACCCTCGTCATCAGCACCGTCATCTTGACTGGGCTCAACCGGGATCTTGTAGCTTTCTGTTGCCCACTCACCCAGATCAATCAACTTACAGCGCTCCGAACAAAAGGGACGAAACAACTGCTGCTCAACCCAAGGCACAGCTCGTTCACACACGGGACATTTAACGACCGTAGACACGCCAACTGGACTCCTTTAGAACAAACAACACGTCAATTGGAACTGGATGTTTTCCATAGACTGTGTCGAACGCTCCATCGACTCCCGCTGCATAAATCGGATGGTGAACCGATGTTTCCCACCACTGATCTCAGCATAATAGGGTACAGACTCAGGAATAGTGACGCGCACTAACTGGTAAGGCAAAGAAAAATCCAAGGCCTTCTGAAAAAAACCGGAGGTCGATTGTTCGATACTGGGCTTAGCACATGTTCTTATGAAATTAAGCAAAATTTCAATGGCCGTTCGAATCAGCAAAAAGGGTTCGATCCATAAGTTAAGCTCTTCAAGACGAATCTTTTCGTCCGTTCTTAGCCAGTGATGATAAGCAGGAGAATCAAAAGAACAGGTGCCCCCCGGAAGATTATTTCTCTGGGAAATAGCTTTAAACAGTTCATTCTCCATTAAAGAGTGACCAACCTTCCCTGATGTCCCGTAAAGTTGCTTGCCCACAACCTCAAGTCTGGACAAGATACTGGTCAGCTTTTCCTGATCGACGCCAGCCCCAAGCCTTGCCATCTTATTGAGCACAGCGGATTGTCGATCAATTTCCTGAAGCGTTTCAGCTTTGAGATCGTTTCGATTAAATACGCCGACAATATCCACCAGTGTAGACACGACAACGCGGGTATCCCATATGGTACTACCCTGCATAAAATGGTCGAGTTGAGCAAAGAGTTGCTCAAGACGAATAAACAAACGAATCCGCTCATTCAGCGGGAATTCGTAAACAATTAAATCATTCAAGGAATGTATTCCAGACCTGGCCATTAATATACCGACCAGTGCAAGCAAAAAAGACTCACACCCTACTCCAGTTCATTGTCGCGTTGCAAAAGGAAATAAGTCAAGCCTACTCAGAGTTTATGCTGAGCAAGGGTTACATACCGATCATGCAGAATAGCCACTTGATCAACGAGATCCTGGATATCTCCTTCATTATCAATAAGATCATCTGCAGCGGAACGTCTTTGAGAGCGATCATACTGCGCGGAGATAATCTGCTCATAAAGATCCAAGGTCATCCCCTCTCGATGCATGACCCTTTCACGCTGCTGCGCCGGCGGACAATCAACAACTAATAATCGATCTACCCGATGTCGCTGACCTGTCTCCAGCAAAAGAGGGACCACAAGGATAGCGTAGTCTGAACCTGCAAGATCAGCCTGACGCTCCATCTCATCAAAAATTAAAGGGTGCAACAAGGCTTCCAACCACTCTCTTTCAGAGACATCAGAAAACACTCTATGTCTCAGGAGACCTCGATCAAGATGTCCCTTTTCCATCACTTCCGGACCAAAGTGTTGAATGACCCGATCATATGGGCCTGTACCCGGCTCTAATAAGGCTCGAGAGAGATCGTCAGCATCAATAACCGTGATGCCCATCGTCCTAAAAAGATGGGCGACTGTTGATTTTCCAACCCCAATACCGCCGGTAAGACCTACCCTATAAGCGCTCATCCCATACTCTTCTTAGAGAGCGCTGATTTTAAGCTTCTGAGCCTCAAGCTCTGAAAGACTGACTTTAAGATCAGCCAGCCTAGCGCGCTCCTTCTCAACCACCTGCGGTGGGGCCTTAGCCATGAAGGCTTCATCACCGAGTTTTGCCTCAAGTCTCGGCATTTCCTTAGCCACTCGCTGAATCTCCTTTTCAAGACGGACGAGTTCCGCATCTTTATCTATCAAGCCCTGCATAGGAATGAGTAACTTCATATCGCCAACCAGTGCAATAGCAGACTCAGGGGCAACCTCGCCTTTCGGCGACAGCCATCTTACGCTTTCAATCCGCCCAATACGGTGAATATATTCGCTGTTATTCTGAAGCCATTGGTGATCTTGTGGGGTTCCATTCTCAAGAAGCACATTAAGTGGCTTACCTGGCGGAATATTCATTTCGCCTCGAATTCTACGAACACCCAATAAAACCCCCATCACCCAAGCCATTTCCTTCTCAGACTCAGGATCTTGATCCTCCACGACTTGTTCAGGATAAGGTTGCAGCATGATGGTTTCGCCCACCATCCCCGCCAACGGCCCCACCCTTCCCCAGATTTCTTCTGTGATGAAAGGCATAATCGGGTGAGCCAAGCGAAGAACTGATTCCAATACACCAACCAGAGTCTTTCGAGTCGCACACTGCTTGAATGGATCCTCGGACTGTAAGCTGACCTTAGCAAGCTCCAAATACCAGTCACAGTATTCGTTCCAGATAAATTCATAAAGGCTTCGTGCGGCAAGATCGAAGCGATACTCTGAAATCGCTGCCCTGGTCTGACCAATAGCCTGATCAAGGCGAGCGCGTATCCATCGATCAGGCAAGCTCAAGGTCTCTGGTGACTTTAGAGAAAGATCCTGACCTTCAGTATTCATCAAAACATAACGTGCTGCGTTCCAAAGCTTGTTACAAAAGTTTCGGTAGCCTTCAACACGCCCCATATCAAATTTGATATCACGCCCGGTAGATGCAAGCGATGCGAACGTGAACCGAAGGGCATCACAGCCATAAGATTCAATACCCGACGGAAATTCCTTACGCGTACGAGCATCGATCTTTTGTGCCATTTGCGGCTGCATCAAACCGTTGGTTCTCTTAGCCACGAGTGCATCAAGGCTGATGCCATCAATGATATCGAGCGGATCCAAGACATTACCCTTGGATTTGGACATTTTCTGCCCTTCGGCATCTCGAACCAAGCCATGAACATAAACCGTTTTAAAGGGAACCTCAGGTGTCCCATCTGGGTGTTTCATGAAATGCATGGTCATCATCACCATACGCGCAACCCAGAAGAAAATAATGTCGAAACCCGTAACCAATACATCGGTTGGGTGGAACAGTTCGAGTTCAGGGGTCTTGTTAGGCCAGCCCAATGTCGAAAAGGTCCAAAGAGCTGAAGAGAACCACGTATCGAGGACATCATCATCCTGCCTCAGCGGTTCGTCAGCAGAAAGGCTGTATTTGCTCCTGACCTCAGCTTCGTTACGACCGACATAAACATGGCCGTGATGGTCATACCAAGCGGGTATTCGATGCCCCCACCAGAGTTGCCTCGAAATACACCAGTCTTGAATATCTCTCATCCAGGAGAAATAAAGATTTTCGTATTGCTGAGGGACAAAGCGAATACGCCCATCCTCCACGGCCTCAATCGCAGGCTTTGCAAGCGTCTTGGCATCGACGTACCACTGATCCGTCAGCCAAGGTTCAATAACAGCGCCCGAACGATCACCTCTAGGCACCTTCAAAGTATGAGGCTCAGTTTTTTCCAATAGGCCCAAACTCTCGAATTCGGCGATGACTTTCTTCCTAGCCTCGAATCGATCAAGCCCCGCATAGGCATCAGGCGCTCGCTCACCATGAGAGCCCGCATACCCCTCAAACGTCAACACCGTAAATTCACGGAGAATCTTGGCGTCGCGATCAAGAACGTTAATGATGGGTAGACTGTGACGCTTACCCACCTCATAGTCGTTGAAGTCATGAGCGGGCGTAATTTTGACGCATCCTGTCCCGAATTCGGGGTCAACATAGTCGTCCCCAATAATGGGTATGTCCCTCTGAACGATCGGCAACCTTACCGTTTTACCAATTAAGTGCTGATAACGAGGATCATCGGGGTGAACAGCAACAGCCGTATCGCCCAGCATGGTTTCTGGGCGAGTAGTAGCCACAACCAAATAGCCCGAGCCATCGGTTAAAGGGTAGCGAAAATACCAAAAACTGCCCTTCTCTTCCTCACTCTGAACTTCTAGATCAGATATAGCGGTATGAAGCTTTGGATCCCAATTGACGAGCCGCTTACCACGATAGATCAAGCCTTCATCATAGAGACGAACAAAGGCCTCCTGAACAGCCTGAGATAAGCCTTCATCCATAGTAAAGCGCTCTCGACTCCAATCAACCGAGGAGCCCAAACGTCGCAATTGGCGAGTAATGGTCCCACCCGACTCGCCCTTCCACTCCCAAACCTTTTCCAAGAATGACTCACGACCAAGATCATGGCGAGTAACGTTCTCTGCGGCTAACTGGCGCTCAACCACCATCTGGGTTGCAATACCCGCATGATCCGTTCCCACCTGCCAAAGCGTTCTTGACCCTTGCATCCTCTGGAAACGAATCAGAGCATCCATGATGGTGTTATTAAATCCGTGTCCCATGTGGAGGCTACCCGTCACATTAGGCGGCGGGATCATGATGCAATACGGTGTGCCCGTTCCTGAGGGCGCAAAATAGCCTTTGGCTTCCCAGGTTGCGTACCAGCGTTCTTCTATAGCTTGGGGTTCGTAAGTCTTATCCATGTTGGTCAAAAAACAAAGGCGCTAAGGCCTTAGAAAAAGTTAGTAATTGCCTTAATACGTTCGCTTAGGCACCCGCATCGAGTTGATGCGTCGTTATGGCATGGCCCGCGTCCTGGTAAACCCTATAGCGCTTTCTGCCCATTTCTTTGGTGCCCCCATCCTGATCGATCAACTCAGCCACACGATCAAAGCGCCCGTACTCCTTGGGTACATGGCTATCCAAGTTAACCAGAACATCATGCATTGCAGGAGGGATGATCCCATGCCCCAGCATAATGGGTGCATGAGGCTCACCCGAAACATAGATTTCATGAGCGAGAAAGCTGCCCTGCCTGAAAGTCCAGAGAAGATCATCCATCGTGCGGGTCTCTTCTTCAGACCCTGTCTTCAGAAAAACGGTATGGCCTTGCTTGTAGGCCTTCTCAATCAGCCTGCAAGTAACCAGACGACGGGTATGCGCATCTTGGCTTTGGAGCAAATAGAAGTCGACCCTACTCATTTTTGAACTTGGTTAATAAGGTAACGAACCAAAAGGGGAACTGGACGGCCGGTCGCACCTTTTTCAGCACCTGTCTTCCAGGCCGTACCTGCGATATCTAGATGAGCCCAGGGGAAATCCTTAGCAAAACGAGAGAGGAAACAGGCCGCTGTCACGCTACCCGCGTCCGGCCCACCAATATTCGCAAGGTCAGCAAAATTCGACTTGAGTTGATCTTGGTATTCATCCCAAAGAGGCATACGCCAGACGCGATCGGACGCTTCCTCCCCTGCTTGGGTCAGAGCCGTTGCCAGATCTTCATTATTACTCCATAAACCACTTGGGTGGCGGCCTAAGGCTACGATACAGGCGCCTGTGAGTGTAGCGACATCAATGACACTCAAGGGCTCATAACGTTTGGCGTATTCAAGGGCATCACATAAGAGCAGGCGGCCTTCAGCATCGGTGTTGAGGATTTCTATGGTTGTTCCAGCCATGCTCTTAACGATATCACCTGGCTTATTCGCAGAACCCGAAGGTAGATTTTCAGAAGCCGGTATTAGACCGACGACATTCATGGGCAAACCAAGCTCTGCAACGACACCGAGCGCTGCAATGACGCTGGCACCGCCACACATGTCGTATTTCATCTCGTCCATACCCAGCGAGGGCTTGATGGAGATTCCACCTGCATCGAAGGTCAAACCTTTCCCAATCAGAATATGGGGTTTGGTTTTGGCGGACGCACCACTGTATTCCATAACAATAAAGCGAGCGGACTCAATGCTCCCCTTAGAAACCGAAAGAAAAGCACCCATGCCCATTTCTTCGATGTCTTTTTCCCCAAAAACCTTCACCTTTAGCTTTTTATGGTGCTTTGCAAGCTTTTCAGCCTGATCGGCCAGGTAACTGGGCGTACAAACATTTCCGGGCAGATTTCCAAGCGTTTTTGCAAGACTGACACCTTGAGCAATCGACTGACCTTGATCGATTGCCTCCTTGACCCCATCATGCGGACCTTCGCCACTCACCAAGAATTCGACTCGACTCAATTTAGACTTCGAATCCCCAGCGTCACTTTTCATCTCAGTGAATCGATATCGACTCGACTCCAAAACTTCAATGAACTGCTCTACTTGCCACTCCTTGGTTTTCCCAATCACATCAACTTCATGCAGGACGCTGACGGCGTGTTTAGTATTCGATTGTAAGAGTGCCTTTGAAGCTGAAGCCAGCGCTTTACGATAAATCGCCGCGGAAAGATCCTCTTTCTTTCCCAAACCCACCAGAATGATGCGATCAATTTCGGGATTTAATGTGTGAGGCACGACAAGAAGGTCACCCACTTTGCCGTCAAGGTCATCACGTTTCAATATCTTCTCAAGCAAACCATTCATGCGCCCATCTAACACCTCTGCCGATGGTGAGAGTTTTCGTTTCTGAAAGAAGCCTAGAACAAGACAAGGCGTGGCAAGACTTTCAATAAATTCAGATTTCGCTAGGTATTCCATATAGTAAAATGCTCCATGGGGAGTTTGATGTAGCCTACCTGATTAGAATGTCATCAAGAGGCCGGGCTGCTTAAGTTACAATTGTCGCAAGGATATCAAGCGAAGGTGCCGGACGTCCAAACGGAAATTCACCCAAACCCTGCCTTCCCAGAGAAAATGGCGAGTATTATCCTCAGTGACACCTTTAATTTATTGAACCGGCGAACCCATTTCCCGAATGAACTCGATTGAACTCACCCCTAAGCGTCGTCGACGAGGTTTGCCACTTGCCGTGATAGACCGCATGGTCTCAGGCGATCTTCTTAAAACCGTTTTTTCCATCCTACTGGTTCTGGTTGTCATCATCGTCAGCAAAAAGTTTCTTGGCATGTTGACCCAAGCCATTGACGGCGAAGTGTCTGCGGATACATTGTTTCGTCTTCTAGGCCTCAGGACACTGAGTGCCACGACTGTTCTGATTCCGCCTGCAACGTTCATGGCCGTTTTAACTGTCATGGGCAGAATGTACCGCGACCATGAAATGGCCATTTTGGCTTCCGCAGGCGTTGGGACACTGCGCCTTTACAAATCCCTCAGCTGGTTGATCATTCCCCTTTTACTCTTTTCATCATTTATGTCCCTAGAGGTTATGCCTTGGACTGAGCAACAATCCCAAGCTTTGCAAAAACGGGATAAGGAAACAGCCGACATACGAGGCATCAAGCCCGGACGATTCAATGAGTTCAGTTCGGGGGACGTGGTGCTCTATGCGGAAGAGATGACGGAAGACAAAGTACTCCATAACATCTTCGTACAAAGCCGTCAGGGGACCATGACAGGTGTTGTTGTGGCTGACCGTGGTCACCTCCAAAAATCCGAGACTGGGGATGATTTCATGGTGTTGAATGAAGGACGCCGATACCAAGGCACTCCGGGCCAAATGGACTACACCATCAGTGATTTTGAGGAATATGGTGTGCGAATTGGGGGTCCTGAAGAAGAAGGGGAAGCACAAAAAAGAGAAGCGGAAGATACGATCCAGCTCATCCAAAGCCGAAGCCCAAGAGAATTAGCAGAACTACAAAAGCGTCTTGCCGTTCCACTTGGTGTAGGAGCCTTGGCCCTCTTAGCCGTGCCACTAGCCCGGGTCGCGCCCAGATCAGGCCCCTATGGAAGTATTTTTTCGGCCTTCCTGATTTATATCATTTATGAAAACGCCCAAAAGATCTCGCAAGGCATGCTCATGGCTGAAAAAATCCCGCCTTGGCTCGCCTACACCGCCATCTATGGTCTGCTGATCATCATGACTCTTTCCTTATTGCTCAAAAATTTAGGCCCAAGATGGATCAGGCATCAGCTTGGGGTGAAACAGCCATGATGACTATTCTCGACCGCTACATCGCTAAAGAAGTCATCTTTGGGTCTTTAGTGGCCGTTACGGTTTTATTATCACTATTAACTTTCTTCACCTTCGCCGATGAACTCGGAGACATGGGCAAGGGTAATTACGGAATGAAAGAGATTGCCAAATATCTAGCGCTTACCATACCCAGAAGCTTTTATGAACTCTTACCCACCGCATCGTTGGTAGGAAGTCTGGTGACGCTTGGAGGTCTTGCCAACAATCGAGAACTCGTGGCGATGAAAGCCTCAGGCGTTTCTGAGAAGAGGATCATCGGCGCTGTACTGATCGGAGGTTTAGCCTTGCTCATGACGGCTATCAGTGTAGGTGAACTCATAGCGCCTCCTGCAGAACGCAATGCCCAGAATCTCAAGTCTCTGGCTCAGAATAATCAGGTAACTTCCCGATCGAAATATGGCTTTTGGGTCCGAGATGGAGACACCTTCATTAACATCCGAAAGATCCAAGAACATCAGAGTCTTGGAGACATCAGCATTTATAACGTGACTGACGAGAGAAAACTGGATCGCGCTACTCACGCAGAGAAAGCCGTGCACGATGGTAACCAGTGGAAGTTAGATCAATTACGCATTACGCACTTTGACACGGAACAGATCACCGCTGAAACCAATGAGGCCGCTGACTGGACATCCGTTCTGGCGCCGGATCTTCTTAATGCATTTGTCATCCGGCCCGAGAACCTTTCTGCCTGGGAACTTTATAGTTACATGCAGTACCTCAATGAGAATGGTCAAGCCTCTCTCATTGTTGAACAGGCCTTCTGGGGCCGCCTAATTAATCCCTTTTCAACACTGGTTATGTTGCTGATGGCGGTCCCCTTTGTACTTAATATCCGTCGTGAAGTCGGTATGGGACAACGTATTGTACTGGGATCCATCATTGGCTTAGGTTTTTATCTGTTCGATAAGATGTTTGCCCATCTTGGGCTAGTCTATGAGTTCAATCCTATTTTTGCTGTCTCTTTCCCATCCGTTTTAGCCCTTTCGGGGGTGGTTTTTGTGCTTTGGCGCATCAAGAAGACCAACTAGACTGAAGACGTAACAGCGCTCTTTTGCTACAATTACTTACAAAGAATCTGAGTGACTGGATATGGCCCTCTTGGAAACGCCCATATGCAATTTCGGTGATAAGCCGGTCGATTTTGCTCTATTGGGTACGGATGGAAGGATTTGGACGCTGGATGACTGCAAAGGACCTAAGGGTCTGCTCATCATGTTCATCTGTAACCACTGCCCCTATGTAAAAGCTATTCAGGACCGTTTGGTTCAAGATACGCTTGAACTGACTGAGCACGGAATCCATAGTGTCGCCATCATGTCGAATGACCCCTCCGATTATCCGGAAGATTCATTCAGCAACATGAAGCGGATAGCGGAAACCCATCTTTTTGGCTTCCCTTACCTATTAGACGAAACCCAGTCGGTGGCCAAAGCGTTCGGGGCCGTATGCACTCCGGATTTTTTTGGTTATAACCAAAACCTAGAACTGCAATATAGGGGACGGTTCGACAGCAGTCTCAGGGAGCCACCAAAGCCAGGCGCTCGAAGGGATCTCTTTGAAGCCATGAAGACCATCGCTGAAACTGGTCTTGGGCCACGACAACAAATTCCGAGCATGGGATGCTCCATCAAATGGCGAGAAGCCTGAACTTACATTCTTTTACACCAACGGATATCTACCTAGGGAGTAACCATGTCCTTTAAGCGATTGACTGACCTTAACCTTGTCGGCAAACAAGTGCTCATACGCGAAGACCTCAATGTCCCCGTCAAGAATGGCGAAGTCACCAGTGATACACGAATCCGAGCCAGCGTGGCGACGATCAAGCATTGTCTGGAAGCCGGTGCCAAAGTTATTGTCATGTCTCATCTTGGCCGTCCTACTGAAGGCGAATACGCTGAAGAATTCTCCATGAAGCCCGTAGCCAAGCGCCTCAGTGAACTGCTGGGACGAGACGTTCGATTGGTCAAAGATTGGCTTGAAGGTTTCGAAGTCAAGCAAGGCGAAGTCGTTTTGGTTGAGAATGTCCGCTTCAACAAAGGCGAGAAGAAAGATAATGAAGAGCTGGCCAAGAAGATGGCTGCGCTTTGTGATATCTATGTGATGGATGCCTTCGGCACCTCACACCGAGCTGAAGCGTCAACTCATGGGGTTGGCCGTTTCGCTCCGGTGGCCTGTGCAGGCATTCTTTTGTCAGCCGAACTGGACGCACTCGGCAAAGCGCTCAAAAGCCCTGCTCACCCTCTACTTGCCATTGTAGGAGGCTCTAAAGTCTCCGGCAAACTTGAAGTGCTTGAATCACTCTCTCATCTCGTAGATAAACTGATTGTGGGAGGCGGCATAGCCAATACCTTCATCGCAGCCTCGGGTTATCCCGTGGGAAAGTCACTTTATGAGGCAGACCTCATCCCTGAAGCCAAAAGACTGATTGAACAGGCGAAGACCCGAGGCGGGGAAATCCCAATTCCTACCGACGTAGTGACGGCTAAAGAATTTTCAGATAGCGCCGCGGCTACAATCAAAAAGGTCAGTGAAGTCCTCGAGGATGATCTCATTTTGGACATCGGACCTGAAACGGCCGCCCGCTACGCAGAGATCATCAAATCAGCTGGAACCATCGTTTGGAATGGGCCGGTGGGTGTGTTCGAGATAGAACAGTTTAGCCATGGCACGCAAACCGTTGCAAAGGCAGTAGCTGATAGCAATGGCTTCTCCATTGCTGGCGGCGGCGATACCCTCGCTGCCATTGAAAAATACGGCATCCAAGAGAAAGTCTCCTACACGTCAACAGGCGGCGGTGCTTTCCTTGAGTTCCTAGAAGGGAAGAAACTCCCTGCGGTGGCTATGCTTGAAGAGCGTGCTCAGTCATAAGCTAACGTCCGTATCCAGTGGGGCCTTGATAACACAAAGGCCCCAGTATTTAGGTACTAAAGGATAAAAACCCGAGTCAAAATATAAGGGTATAAGATCCAAAGCCTGTACATCGATAGTGCTTTGGGGTAAAACCCAAGTTAAGTTCAACCACAACATTCATTAAGGTTCTCTCAGCCATGGCCAGAGTTACAGTAGAAGATTGCTTACAAAACGTAGATAACCGATTCCAGCTCGTGTTAGTAGCCTCTAAGCGCGCACGTCAGTTGTCCATCAACCCAGACGAAGCTAAAGTCGATTGGGAAAACGACAAACCAACCGTGCTCGCTCTCCGTGAAATCGCTGCAGGAGAAATCACCCGTGATTACCTCTCTGTTCCGGTTAAGCAGGATCGGTATGCGTTTACTCGTCCCCCCATCCCAGTTCACAGCGATATCGACGACGAAGATTTCGATTGAAATCTGGAGCGAGGTCATTGAATTGACACAGGGATGAACGCACATGCAACCACTCGCTACCACGGAAGACATTGAGCGACCTCAGGATAAACTATTCCGAAAACTCGCCAACGTACTCTCAGGTTATCTGGATACCCTCCAGATTAGCGACGTGGAACGTGCCTACCGTCTTGCTGATGAAGCTCACGACGGGCAATTCCGTTTAACTGGAGAGCCTTATATCTGTCACCCCTTGTCGGTGGCACTCATATTGGCCGATATGAGAATGGATGCTCGAGGCATCATGGCTGCGATCATGCACGACGTGATCGAGGACACCAAGGTCACCAAGGACGAATTAAGAGCCCAATTCGACGATGAAGTTGCGGATCTTGTTGATGGCGTGACCAAACTAGGCCGGCTTGGGAGCAAATCCAGAGCCGAAGCTCAAGCCCAGAACATGCGCAAAATGTTCTTGGCCATGGTTAAGGACCTCAGGGTCATCATGGTCAAATTGGCAGATCGACTGCACAACATGCGCACGCTTGAAACGATGGCAGGCACAAAACGCCGTCGGATTGCAGCTGAAACTCTCGATATTTACGCGCCCATCGCCAATCGTCTCGGCATGCATGAAATGCGTATCGAACTCGAGGATTTAGGGTTTGTAGCCATGTACCCCATGAGAGCACGTGTTTTGGCCCAAGCGGTTAAAAAGGCTCGTGGTCATCGAAAGGAAATCGTGACCGGGATTGAATCCGCCATCAAAAAGCGTCTTTCCGAAGCGGGATTTGATCACATTGACGTCACTGGCCGTGAGAAGCATCTCTACAGCCTTTACCAGAAAATGCGCAACAAAAGGCGTCCTTTCTCAGAAGTTTACGATGTGTATGCCTTTCGTGTGATCATTGATAGCATTGACGACTGCTACCGCGCCCTAGGCATCGCACACGGCCTCTATAAACCCATTCCCGGACGATTCAAGGACTATATCGCTGTACCCAAAGCCAATGGTTACCAATCTCTCCACACCGTCCTTGCCGGCCCTTTTGGTCAGCCGCTAGAAATCCAAATCCGCACTCGCGACATGCATCACATGGCGGAATCCGGGATCGCCGCCCATTGGCTCTACAAAAGCAGTGAACAGCAATCTCCCTACAGTCAGGCAAGAGCACAGGAATGGCTCAAGGACCTTCTGGAAATTCAGAAGACAGCGGGCGATTCGATGGAGTTTTTGGATAACCTTAAGATCGACCTGTTTCAGCGGGAAGTCTACGTCTTCACCCCAAAAGGGCAAATCATCAAACTTCCCCGAAACTCCACGGTCGTGGATTTCGCTTATGCCGTGCACACCCACGTCGGTAACACCTGTGTATCAGCAAGAATCGACAGGCAGTTGGCTCCGTTACAGAGCATTCTCCAAAATGGTCAGACCGTCGAAATCATTACCGCACCTTGGGCTCGCCCTAATCCGCTCTGGCTCAGCTTTGTCGTCAGTGCGAAAGCGCGAGCCGCGATCAGAAGCCATTTGAGAAACTTCAAAAGCCAAGAAGGCATTGCACTTGGTCAGCGTCTATTGGAAAAAGAACTCGATGGTCTCGGCTTCCGTTATGAAGCTATTCCACAAGACCAGTTGGATGATTTACTGAAACGCTTAGACTTCGAAAGCATGGATGATCTTTTAGAGGATATCGGTTTTGGCAATCGACTACCGATGCTGGTCGCCCGACAATTGGTGGACCCAAGACAGACCAACGAACGTCCATCCAAAAAAGGTGCGAGCTTATCTCCTCTCATCATCAAGGGCACCGAAGGCATGGTGGTAAGCCTTGCAAAATGCTGCCGCCCCATACCGGGCGATCCCATCATTGGGTTCTTCAATCCAGGCAAGGGCATTGTGGTCCATATGACCGAATGCAAAAACCTCGAAGAACTGGGAAAAAGACAGATCAATTGGATAGATGTGCAGTGGGATAAACAGGCCAGTGGTGAATTCCCCGCCGTCATCAAGCTGGAACTCATGAATCAGGTGGGCACTCTGGCTAAAGTTGCATCCACCATCTCGAAGATGAAAGCTAATATTGAAAATGTCCAGATGCTCAATCAGGATAGTCACCTGTCTGTCGACTACATCACCCTTCTGGTGCGTGATCGTAATCATCTCGCCAATGTGGTCAGAGAACTGAGGAAGCTCACCATCGTGCTTAAAATCTCAAGAGTCAAATCCGAATTACGCAAACGAGGCGAACATGGCTAAAACCATCATTTCTACTGATCAGGCACCCAAAGCCATTGGCACTTACTCACAGGCAGTCAAGGTCGGAAACACGGTCTATCTATCGGGTCAAATACCATTAGACCCGAACACCATGACCCTAGTCGAAGACGGTATCGACGCCGAAATTCGCCAAGTATTTAATAATCTTTTAGCCGTTGCCGAGGCTTCAGGAGGTAGTTTTTCTAATGTGGTCAAGCTCAATGTTTTCCTTACTGATCTCGCACACTTTTCCCGCGTCAACGAGCTCATGGCGGAATATTTTGTAGAGCCCTACCCCGCCCGAGCTGCCATTGGAGTTGCAGCACTGCCCAGAGGCGCCGGAGTTGAGATGGACGCCATTCTTGTTCTAAATGACTGATTCAGTCTAAACCTCTTGGCCGTAAATCTTATCAATGCCAGCACACCTTCCATTGGTTCATTCAAGGGCGTTGGACTACAAACCTTAAAGAATCTCGAGAAGCTTGGAATCAGGTCGATACAAGACCTACTTTTCCACCTCCCGCTTCGCTATGAAGATCGCACGGAGATTACCCCTTTGGGTGCTCTGGATCCAGGGTCCCACGCACTACTGGAAGCCTCTGTAGAAGAAGCAGTCATCATACCTAAAGGTCGACGTGCCATGGTTGTGAGACTCGCCGATGAGAGCGGCCATGTCAGCTTGCGTTTTTTTCACTATACCCATGATCAATATAGACGGTTCTCGAAAGGCCAATGGGTTCGCTGTTATGGAGAAATTCGGGAGGGTTTCAATGGCTTTGAAATCACCCACCCAGATTATCAACTGATCAATGAATCTCAACGCGGACAAGCAGAAAAAACATTAACTCCCGTATACCCGCTCACAGAGGGACTTCATCAGAAGAACCTACGTCGCCTGATCCTACAAGCCATCGATCATCTTCATGTCACGGACATTGAAGAGTTACTGCCCATGCACCTATTGAGGGATTCCAGTCAAAGTCTCGAAGATGCCCTCCGGACACTTCACTCTCCGCCTCCAGGCTGCCACGAAAACTCTCCCACCATACAGAAAGCCAAGGCAAGGCTAGCTTTTGAAGAATTGTTGGCTCACCACCTGAGCCTTAGTCAATTTAGGGCACAGGTACAAAACCATGGTGCGCCTCAATTATCCGTCTCCGATGCACCCGCCAAACTGTTTGAAAGAGCGCTGCCTTTTACGCTCACTCAAGCGCAAAAACGGGTGATTCAGGAAATACTGAGTGACTTAGAAAGACCTCACCCCATGATGAGACTTGTGCAGGGCGATGTGGGCTCGGGTAAAACCGTTGTCGCAGCCTATGGAGCCCTAGCCGCACTGGGATCGAATCATCAAGTGGCGATCATGGCGCCTACTGAGCTTTTAGCTGAACAGCACGCCAAAAGCTTTCATCAATGGCTAGATCCATTAGGTGTTCGGGTTGTTTTCCTGGGCGGCAAGTCAAAGGGTGAGAGCAGAAAGAAAACGCTTATAGACATTCAATCGGGGGAAGCAGGTGTTGTGATTGGAACACACGCCCTGTTTCAGGACGAGGTTAGATTTTTTTCTCTGGGTCTTATCATCATCGATGAACAACATCGATTTGGTGTTCATCAGCGTCTAGCGCTCAGAGAAAAAGGACGGCGCAACGACCAGATTCCACATCAACTCATCATGACGGCTACACCGATTCCGAGAACACTGGCCATGCTGGGCTACGCAGATCTGGATCTATCGATCATTGATGAGCGCCCGCCAGGGAGGACGCCGGTTAAAACAGTTGTCCTTCCAGCCTCACGCCGTGAAGACATTGTTGAAAGAATCTCTGAATGGGTCGAACAAAAACGCCAGGTGTACTGGGTTTGTACTCTAATAGAGGAATCTGAGGCCCTTCAGGCGGAAGCGGCGGAGAAATCAGCGGAGCGCCTCAAAGAGTCGCTTCCAGCGGTTCGCATTGCCTTGGTTCATGGACGCCTGAAATCATCAGAAAAAGAAGCGTTGATGCTCGCCTTTAAGGCTGGCGAGATTGATCTTTTGGTCGCAACCACCGTGATTGAGGTGGGTGTCGATGTTCCTAATGCGAGTCTGATGGTGATCGAGAACTCTGAGCGCTTGGGGCTATCACAGCTCCACCAACTCAGAGGACGCGTGGGGCGAGGACCCGGCGAAGCCCATTGCGTTCTTATTTATCAGCCCCCCCTGTCACTGACAGCCCGCGAACGTTTGGGTATTCTTAGAGATACCGATGATGGTTTTGTCATTGCCGAAAAGGATCTCGAGCTTCGAGGTCCAGGTGAACTCCTTGGGACTCGGCAAACAGGTCAGGCCCAGTTTAAGGTAGCTGATTTAGTGAGAGATGGTCATCTCATGGATCGTGTACATGAAGTTGCCACCACCATTACCCAACATCATCCGGATTTAATTCAACCCATCATCCGAAGATGGCTTGGTGATGCGGTGCAATATATCGAAGCCTAATCTAGGCCCTGAATAGATACTCGAGGGCTAACCCCAAAAATACAATCGCGCCGAACCAGTGGTTATTCAGAAAGGCCTTAAAACACTGTGCCCTGTCATGGTGGTGGATCAGCATTTGTTGGTAGATAAAGAGATCCGAAGCCAGCAATAGACCCACGTTATAAATCCAACCCAAATCAGCCTCACGACCTGCCAGAAAGAGTAGACCTAGCATGCTCGCCTGAAGACCACCGATGATCTCACGGTCAAAGCAACCAAATAAAATAGCTGTCGATTTCACGCCGATTTTTAAATCATCATCACGATCCACAATCGCATACATCGTGTCGTAGATGAGTGCCCATATAATCGTCGCCGCATAGAGGATCCAGGCTACTCGCGGAATGTCATTGAGTTCTGCCGCAAAGGCCATAGGGACAGCCCAGCCGAAGGCTATCCCTAAATAAGCTTGAGGAAGCTGTGTGAACCGTTTGGTAAAGGGATAGGTGGCCGCAAGAAATGCACCTGGGATTGAAAGCCAGATGGTATAGGCATTCATGGTCAGCACAAGAACAAAGGCCGTTGAGCAAAGAATACTAAAGAGAATGAGTGCTTCTTTGGCCGAAACCTCACCACTCGCAATGGGTCTCGTATGCGTTCTCTCTACGTGAGGATCAAAGTCACGATCGGCATAATCATTGATCACGCAACCGGCTGCCCGCATGATCACGGTACCCAAAACAAAGACCACCACAACACCGACCGAAGGATGGCCCTTACCCGCCACCCAAAGCGCCCATAGAGCAGGCCACAGCAACAAAAAGATGCCAATCGGTTTATCAAACCGCATCAAGCGCCAGTAGGCACCGAACTTTCGACCCCATCCAATCTTCGACGTCATAGGAACTCTTTAGCTAACGAGTAGCTTAGTACTTTAGAAGTTCAGGCAAAAAGAACTCAGCCACCAATAATGGATAACCAGGCCCTAGGGTATAGAGTGAACGGCGACCCCAGATAGCTTTATTGGAGTCCAACTCTTGTTCGACATCCTTTTGCCATTCTGATTTTTTGATACGAGTCAGCTGCATCCCAACGCGCTCAAAACGAGGGTCAGCAAAAATAATATGTCCAAGTGGTTGATCGCCAAGATGAGCCAGCCTCGGGTCAGCACCTAACAAAGTTCTTTCAGGAATCACACTACGAGCCAGAATCATTGGGCGCTTTCCGTTCTGCAAGGCCACTTCCCGAATGATCGCCCTAGTACCGGATGGCAAACCTAGGAGAGCGGCTTCTTCCGGGTGTGGAATCCCCCAAGATTGCTTAATTAGTTTCACCCGAAACTTCTTACCAAATAACGCTTGCAGCCTTGAGGTCAGGGACCCCTCCTCATAAAGCCAGCCGAGTTTTGCCTTCGAGATAAGCCCCGAAGGCAAAAACGCTGAACGATGCCAGCGAGGAGCGGTTTTCAGAAGCCTGCTTACTGATCTCACGCGTTTTCCTCTAAAAAGAAAGCATTCTAACAAAGGTGCCCCAAGAATCCCGATCTTTCATACCGACGAGAAACGAAATAGCTTTCGGACCTTTTGAGGCAAGTACTGTACACGATGCATATAAAGATAGATCACTGGCGTGCTAAAGAGCGTGATGATCTGGCTCAGCAATAATCCACCAATAATACTGATGCCCAGTGGTTGGCGCATTTCATACCCAGCACCTTTGCCAAAAGCTAAGGGTAAGGCACCAAATAGTGCGGCCATGGTCGTCATCATAATCGGCCTAAAGCGCAGAAGGCAGGCTTTGACGATTGACTCTTTAGGGCTCAAGCCCTCATCCCTTTCCAACTGTAGGGCAAAATCAATCATCATAATGGCATTCTTTTTAACTATCCCAATCAGAAGAATAATTCCGATCAAGCCAATAACATTGAGTTCCAAATGAAACAGCATGAGAGCAAGGAGAGCACCCACACCCGCCGAAGGAATCGTAGATAAAATGGTGATCGGGTGAAGATAGCTTTCGTAGAGAACTCCGAGAACGATATACACTGCCAAAAGTGCTGATAGAACTAAAAAAGGCTGGCTACTCAATGACTTCTTGAAGGCTTGTGCAGCACCTTGGAATTTACCGCGAACATCCACAGGCAAACCAATCTCCGCCTCAATGTTTTCAATCTGTTTTATTGCCTGACTGAGAGCAAACCCTGGCGCCAGATTGAAAGACATCGTCACGGAAGGAAATTGATCTGAATGACTAACTGTCAGCGGCGTATTCTCCATTTTGAAGTGGGCCACTTGACTGAGGGGAACCTGTTTTCCATTGGAGGCGCCCACATAGACTGTTTTGAGAGTATCGGCACTCTCCCATAACGACTCTGGAACACTCATCACGACATGTGTCTGATTGAGGGGGCCATACATGGTAGACACTTGCCTCTGGCCAAAGGCATCGTAAAGTGTATCGTCAATGGCCTGAATCGACACCCCAAGACGCATAGCCGTTTCGCGGTCAATCTCAAGCATAGCGCTTAAACCACCATTCTGTTGGTCCATATTGACATCCACCAGTGAAGGCAGTGTTCTGAAAGCCTGTAACAGCTTAGGCCCCCAGTCTCTGAGTTCATCAAGACTCGTTCCAGTCACCGTATATTGCCACTGGGTCGCACTCATTCGACCTCCCAACCTAAGATCCTGAGGCGCTTGTAGGAAAAGGGTCGCACCCGGTACTGAAGCCAAAGGTTCTCGTAAGCGACCAATAATTCGGTCGGCGCTCAACTTCCTCTCCCCAAGCGGCTTAAGTGCGCCAAAAACTCTAGCCATATTGCCAGCGTTACCAGAGCCCCCTCCCGTGAAGCCTACGACGGTTTGAACGCCCGGATCGCTGCCAAGAATTTTGAGATATTCCTTTACGGTCACCACCATCGATTTATAAGAGGTTTTCTGGTCCGCCATAACCTGACCCATTATTCTTCCGGTATCTTGTTGCGGGAAGAAGCCCTTGGGGATGATAGCGTAAAGATAGCCCGTCGCCAGAATGGTCAAGAAGGTCAAAAAAAGCATAAGACCTTGATGTCGAACAACCCAAGAGAGACCCAACTTATAATTCTGCTCCATCCAAACGATTGGCCGAAACCAAACACTCTTGGTGTCTTGATGAGACCGCTTGAGATGCTCTCTACTCAAAAGAACACTGCACAGCATGGGCGTAGTGACGAGCGAAATCACCATCGAAATCAGAACGGCCGAGGCTAATGTGACGGAGAACTCCCGGAACAATCTTCCAATCAGACCCTGCATCAAAAGTAATGGTAAGAATACGGCCACCAATGACAAGCTGATCGATAAAACCGTAAAGCCAATTTCCTTAGATCCCAATAAGGAGGCCTCTCGAGGTGTCAGTCCTTCCTCGATATGTCGGGTAATATTTTCCGTCACCACAATAGCATCATCGACTACAAAACCCGTTGCAATCGTCAGCGCCATTAGGGTTAGATTGTTAAGGCTATAGCCCAGAAGATACATGACCGCATAAGTACCTAAAAGCGATACGGGAATTGCGATAATTGGGATTAAGGTCGTTCGCGCATTCTGAAGAAAAACATAGACCACAACGACCACCAAAGCTATCGAGAGCATGAGCGTGAACTCGATGTCTTCCATGGACGCACGTATGGTGGTGGTTCGATCAATGACGGGGACAAGATTCATGCCCTTTGGAATCGAAGCGGCAAGAATCGGAAGCTCAGCCAATATGCGGTCGGCCGTATCGATGATATTTGCACCCGGCTGCCTGTTGATCAGCATAATGATGCAGGGTTGACCATCTTTAAAGCCCATCGTCCGAAGATCTTCAGAGGCGTAATGAATGGTCGCAATATCACGGAGCCTTAAGGTTCCACCTGATTTTGTAGTCAAAACCAAAGCACCGTAGTCTTCAACTGTCTTTAGTTGATCACTAGCTTTAATAATCCAGACGGTTTCAGAGTCCTCCAAAAGACCTTTGGGGCGGTTTACGTTGGCATTCGAAAGAAGTCGACGTATGTCTTCCAGGCCAAGACCATAGTGATTGAGATATTGTGGATTAACTTCAACCCGAATTCCCGGAAGCGAACCACCCCCGATCGTAACTTGCCCCACACCCTTAATCTGACTGAGCTTTTGCTGGACAACGGATGAAGCCGCATCATACAAATCCGCAAGTGGATAAAGATCTGAAGTCAATGACACAATAATGATGGGTGAATCGGCAGGATTCACTTTCTTGTAGCTTGGGTTAGAGGGCATCCCAACCGGCATATAGCTCCGAGCCGCATTGATAGCTGCCTCGACATCTCTGGAAGCCCCATCGATATCGCGATCCAGGTCAAACTGCATGACCAAGGACGTACTTCCCAATGAACTACTCGAGCTCATCTCAGTAATGCCAGCAATTCGACCTAATTGGCGCTCTAAGGGTGTTGCCACAGAGGAGGCCATTGTTTCAGGGCTACCGCCTGGAAGATTCGCTGAGACCTGGATAGTTGGGAATTCGATTTGAGGTAGAGGCGCCACTGGCAGTTTCGTCATCGCGAGGATGCCGATCAATGAAATGGCGACTGTCAGCAGAGTGGTTGCTACAGGACGACGAATAAAAGGGGCGGATGGATTTAAGGCCACGGCCTAACTCCAAAATGAACCACAAAAAAAGTGTTCACGCTGTTTTCTTAAAAAACGCTCTGAGCTTTCTCGATAAGCTGTCAAAGCCTAAATAAATGGAAGGGGTCGTATAAAGGGTCATGATCTGGCTAAAAATCAGACCCCCCACAATCACAACACCAAGGGGCTGCCTCATCTCCTGCCCCATTCCTGAACCAAGGGCCAGTGGGACCCCAGCGAGGAGGGCCGCCATGGTGGTCATCATGATGGGCCTAAACCTCAACAGACAGGCCTGAAGAATGGCTTCTTTGGGCGTTAGGCCATCCTTTCTCTGTGTCTCTAAGGCAAAGTCAATCATCATGATGGCATTTTTTTCCACAATCCCAATCAGTAGAACAATACCAATCAATGAAACGATATCGAGATCCAAGCCGAGCATCAGGAGCATCAGGAGCGCCCCGACGGTTGCTGAGGGAAGCGTTGAAAGTATCGTAATCGGGTGGATATAGCTTTCATACAAGACCCCTAGAACGATGTAAACGGTAACCACGGCCGCTATCAGAAGCGGGATTTCTGTCCTCAGAGCACCCTGAAAGGCTTTAGCCGTTCCCTGGAAGCGAATCTTGATACTCTTAGGAAGATCCAACTGTTTGAGCGTCTCTTCAATCTGTGCCACTGCATCTCCCAAAGAAGCAGACTCTGCCAAATTGAAAGAAATAGTGACGGAAGGAAATTGTCCCTGACGATTTATCACCGAGGGACCGCTTTCTTCGACCGCTGTTACCACACCGGATAATGGAACGGCTTTTCCTGAGTTAACCGGGATAAAAATCTGATGGATACTTTCTGGATTGGTCTGAAAACGATCAGCCACTTCCAGAATGACTTTGTACTGATTAATCTGGGTGTATCGCGTGATGATCTGCCTCTGACCAAAGGCATCGTAAAGAGTTTGATCGATCATTTGTGCGGTAAGACCCAGCTTTGAGGCGCTATCACGATCAATCACCAGCTTGATGACCTTAGCCTTATTTTGAAGATCACTCGCGACATCTTTCAAAGGATCCAGTTCAACCAGTTTTTCTAGAACCTTATGAGTCCATTCATTCAAGAGCTTTTGATCAGCCGTTTCTAGCGTAAATTGAAATTGGGTCCGGCTACCTCTATCTTCAATCGCCAGATCCTGAACGGGCTGAAGGTAAAGCCGAATTCCTTTCACGTCTTCGACACTGGTCTGAATCCGTTTAATGACATCCGTGGCGGAGTCGCGTTCGGATAATTCTTTTAGATTGATTTGGAAACGACCACTATTGAGTGTCGTATTGGTTCCATCGACACCGATGAATGAGGAAAGACTCGCAACAGCAGGATCCTTCAAAATAATGCGGCTCAGCGCTTGCTGGAGATCCTGCATATCGTCATAAGATATCGATTGATCCGCCTCTGAAAAACCAAGCAACATTCCTGTATCTTGTATCGGGAAAAAACCTTTTGGGACCATCCAGAGAAGTGTTCCGGTCAAAGCCAGTAGACCCACAGCAGTCCAAATAACTTGTTGGCTACGTAACAACGACCACTCCAATGTTCGGCCGTAGTTTTTTAGTAACCACTCCAAGAATGGCCACGGCTGATGATGATCTTTCTGGATCTCTCTTTTCGGCAGAAAGGTACAAAGCATCGGAGTGAGCGTCAGAGAAACAAAAGCAGACACTAAAATCGCCATGGTCAAAGTCATAGCAAACTCCCGAAAGAGCCTCCCTAAAACATCGCCCATAAATAAAAGGGGAATAAGAACCGCAATCAATGAAGCGGTGAGTGAGAGAATAGTGAAACCAATTTCACCTGCTCCCTTGAGAGCAGCCTCCCTGGGCGAGAGCCCTTTTTCAATGTAACGGATGATGTTTTCGAGCATCACAATCGCATCATCGACCACAAACCCCGTGGCAATCGTCAGTGCCATCAAAGTTAGATTATTAAGGCTAAAGTCCAGCCAATACATGGCTGCAAAGGTCCCAAACAGGGATAGAGGTACTGAAAGACTGGGGATAAGTGTGGCGGGTAGATTCCTTAAAAAGAGAAAAATCACCAACACAACCAAGACAATGGTTGTGATCAGTTCGTGTTCGACCGATCGAATAGACGCTCGGGTTGTGATCGTACGGTCAGATAGAACCTTGACGTCAATTGCACCTGGAAGACTACTTTCCAGCTGAGGTAGAAGCTCTAAAATGCTGTCCACCACTTTAATCGTATTCGCCCCAGGTTGTCGGTGAATATTTAAGATGATCGAAGGCTCATCATTCATCCAACTTTTTTGACGTTTGTTTTCGGCTTCTTCCGTAACCTCTGCAACATCTGCAATTCGAACCGGAGCATTATTCCGATAGACAATCACCTGTTTACGAAAATCTTCCAAGGTCATGATTTGATCATTTGCGAGGATAGTTTCTGAGGTAGAGGCACCATCAAAACTTCCCTTCGCCTGATTAACCGTTGATAGCATGAGTACGGCGCGCAAGTCTTCAAGACTAATGGAATAAGCCGAGAGTGCCGTAGGATTAACGCGGATGTGTACAGCGGGTTTCTGCCCACCATTCACGCTGACCATACCCACACCCGGTAACTGAGAGATCTTCTGAGCCAATCGGGTATCCGCAAGATCCTGTACTTGAATCAACGGAATTGTCTTGGAACTTAAGGCCAATGACATAATCGGCGCATCCGCCGGATTACTCTTACTGTAAGTAGGCGGGTTAGGAAGATCGGGTGGGAGGTAGCTATAAGCCGCATTGATGGCGGCTTGCACTTGCTGTTCCGCGACATCGATTTCGAGGTCCAGGTTGAACTGTAGTGTGATATTGGAAACCCCCAATGAGCTGGAGGAAGACATTTGCTGAAGGCCTGAAATTTGGCCCAGTTGTTTTTCAAGAGGCGATGTAATAGTGGATGCCACGACCTCTGGACTGGCCCCAGGATAATAAGCCCTTACTTGAAGTGTGGGGTATTCAACTTGGGGTAGCGCCGAAATCGGCAATCGATTAAAACCAATAATGCCGACTAACGTGAGCGCCAGCATCATCATGGTCGTTGCAACCGGACGACGAATAAAAGGCGTCGAAATACTCACGCTGTGTTAGTGCTTTTTGGAGGGATCCGATTCACCAGCAAAGGGCTCCGGTCCTTTTGGAACGTCAGGCGGTCTAACCTTGACACCTTCCCTGAGCTTATCAAGACCATCCGTAACCACAACCTCTCCTGCTGCAAGACCTGAATCAATCACAGTAAAGTTACCTTCCGAAGCGCCAATTGCGACAGGTTTCACCTTGATCGTGTTATCACTGTTGACGGCAAAAACATGATATCCCTTGGGGTCTTGCTGCACAGAAGCCCGCGGCACAAAAACTTTGTCTTTAAGCACCTCCAACAAAAGCCGGACATTCACAAACTGATTGGGGTAAAGCTGGGCATTTTTATTCTCGAAAACAGCCTTCATCCTGAGAGTACCCGTTGAAGTGTCTATGAGGTTATCAGCACCCCAGATCTGCCCTGTAGCCAACAGGGTCGTTCCATCTCGGTCATAGGCTTCAATGGCAAGGTTGGGCGATTCAATCATCCGTTGTTGAACCAAAGGATTCTGATCCTGCGGAACATTGAAAATCACTGAAATAGGCTGCAGTTGAGTGATCACAACTACAGGATCTAAGACATTCAGGATATTGCCCAGATCAACCAGCTTTAAACCAATCCGTCCAGTCAAAGGAGCGCGAATCTGACAAAAAGAGAGCTGAAGTTTTGCGTTATCAATCTGGCCTTGATCAGTCGCAATCATGCCCCTCAACTGATTGACACTGGCATTTTGGGTTTGCAATTGTGATAGTGCAATATAACCCTTCTCCATGAGGTGTTTATCACGCTCAAGTTCGGCTTCGGCGAACTGCAACTGGGCCTTATCGCTCGCCAATTTCCCAGCCGCCTGATCCATTTGACTCTGATACATTCTAGGATCGATTTCTGCAAGAAGGTCGCCTTGCTGAACATTTTGACCTTCTTTGAAATAGATCTTAAGAAGTTCACCCGTTACCCTGGATCGGACTGTGGTTGTATTGAAAGCCGTTACATTTCCCAGCGCATTAAGATGTATCTCAAAATCACCCTGCTTGGCGGTATCGGTCTTAACAGAAATCGGCTGGTTCTTTTGATCTGATTTTCCATCCTTATTGCCCTTATGGGGAACGATAGACCAGACTGTCACTATAAGAGCCAACAGAAGCAGGCCCCATACTGGTTTCTTTTTTAGAGTACGAGGCGCTACAAACTTCATAAGAAACCCCAAGCACCCAAAATCTTGGGTGGCCATTGATAGGAACAGTCGTTATCAACGACTTCATGTAATGGATGATGATCAAAAAACTGAATCATGGGTCTCAATTCTTCGGATTCTTATTATGAATGCCATATCCTTGCACTGCAGACACCTCATCTAGATCCAGACGACCCAGAGCCTGGGCCAACTGGGCCTTACCGATACGCCAGTTAAAATGTGCCTGAACGTATTGATATCGAGCATTTGCAAGATTGGACTCGGCATTGAGCAGTTCCACAATATTACCTACCCCTTCCTGATACCGGCCTAAAGTAACCTTCTCAGTCTGAAGAGCATTGTCCAGAAGCTGTTCTGTATTTTTTAAGTTTTCACGGGTAGCTTCTAAAGTGTAGTAAGCCTGCCATACATTCATTGAAATTTGTTGATCGATTTGCTCTCTTTGCTGGGCTGAAACCTCAACCTGCTCTTCTGCATTCTTAATCTGATATGTATTGTTAAATCCAGTGAACAAAGGAACCGACACTTGAACACCAACCTGCCAACTAGAAATAGAGGAGGAATCCACAGTCATGTAGTAGTTGTAATTACCAACTAAAGAAAGATTGGGCATATTGGCGGACTTCGCCATTAAAACATTAGCTTCTGATGCCTTAACTTGAGCTTCTGCAGCTGCAAGATCTGGGCGTGAGGATTTAGCCAGATCAATCAATGCCTGCACATCTTTCTCCCGCTCTTCCACGGGGCCCGACAATACCGGTTCATCAAACTGCAGTTCTGCGGTCGGCTTTAAGCCCATCGCATTCGCAAGTGCACCCAAAGCAGCCCGTGCGTTTCCTGAAGCCGTTTGCCTAGCCACTTTAGCTTGCTCATAGGTGGTTTTCGCTTGCAGCTTATCCGAGAGGGGTGCAGCACCTTCATCAAAGCGAGCCGCAGCGACATCAAAGGAGCCCTTGGTAAGTTTTTCAGTGGCCTCAGATGCCTCAAGTGAGGCATAAGCCGCAAAATACTGATAATAAGATTGTATCGCTGCAAAAAGAACATTTTGGAGCGTACTGGCATGAGTCCAATTTGCTGCTTCCAGAGTCTGGCGAGCGTTTTCAACCCTAGCCATCCTTCCACCAAAATCGAAGAGAAGATAGTTGATACTTATGATCGGGGAAATCCGGGTCGATAGGGTTTGGCTCTGTTTCGTGTTTTGCGTTGGTACTGCGGTTCCGCCAACAAGACCACCACCCTGAGTATTCTGGCTTTCTGAGATAGGAACAGAGAGATTGAGTGATGGTAGAAAACCGGATTCAGCCGAGCCTAGTAAAGAAGCCTGCGCCCTGGCACTAGCCCAAGCCTGTTTTGTCTGAGGGTTATGACATAAAGACTGCTCAATAACATCGATAAGATTCCATTTTGTATGTTTCGGGTGTTCTTTTAGACAGGGATCAGACCCGACATCGACCGCCGATCTTCCGGGCGTATCCGATACCTCATCATGGGTGCCAAAAGGATCCGTGGGCGCAAATGGAATATCAAGTGAAAAAGTCTGACTTGGCATACAGACAAGACCGATCCAGAAAACTAACAAGAATAGGTTGGGTCGGATATACACAAATTGAATGATACGTTGTAACGAGGGCTGAACAGCTTTAGTTGAGAAAGAGGAATCAAGCATTTAGCCGAATCATATCAATTATTACTTCTGTCACCCACCTTATTGACGCTAAGTCTTGCAAAGACCGAAACGTTAAATCTTCTCAAAGCGACAGGGGTAAAATGATTCGAAGAAAAACTTACGCAAAACAGTCAACCGCAATGGCAGTGACTGAATTGCATAGTTTAAATTAGAAAAGCTAGCGTTCTATTTCCAAAATGTATCTGTATGTTTCGATCAAGCAAAGAAATACACTTTTATACAAATATCACTTTAAAAGTGAAATT